>Ga0187892_10003510_pt1 | contig 28526 bp, 27 predicted proteins | sample MA1701073metaG_FD_139345 | JGI IMG/M metagenome (GOLD analysis project Ga0187892, IMG submission 139345) | Bio-ooze microbial communities from a basaltic lava cave in the Kipuka Kanohina Cave System on the Island of Hawaii, USA - MA170107-3 metaG ... | reverse complement strand
CTACTCGAACGGCTACTTCAGCGTCCAGATGGCTTTTGAGCAAGACAGCAGCATCACTGCGATTTTTGCGGGCTGCGACGAAATTGCATTGGGAGCTTCGAAGGCGTTGAACGACCGAAATCTGTCAGTGCCTCGAGATGTCAGTCTGATTGGTTTCGATGATGAAGACTATGCTTCCTTTACAGTGCCGCCCCTCAGTACCGTTCGGATCGATGTCGACGTAATCGGTCGAGAACTGATTACTCTTCTCTACGCCAAATTGGATCATCCGGAACGAACGTTTCCAGCCGTTCGCCTTCCCTCAAATCTCATCAAACGCGGAACCTGCCGGCCTGTTCAAGTTCTTACCGAGGCGCGCTGAGTTCCCCTCCGTATCACCACAACGTTCAGAGGACTGTGAAGCAAATGCAATCCTTCCTATGTCTTCACTCGGAAGCGCCGTAGAGCATCTTCGTCTAGTTCCACTCCCAGGCCTGGTTCACGGGGAACTGCAATGAACCCGTCTTTGACTGCGAAGGGCTTCGCCAACAGATCGCTTTGGCGCAAGAAACACACAGTATCGGATGGAATCGTGCAGCTACGAGTCGCAGCAGCCGCATGAATGAAAGACATGTCGCGAACGCCTAACTCGATGCCAGAACCGTGCCAGATCGGGATGCCGGCGGTTTCAGCAACGAACGCGATCTTTACGAATTCGCGCATGTCGAAGCCGACGTTGAGGAGGTCACACGCCCCTTGTTTGATCGCCGCCATTGCATCGGCTGCACTGCCGACAGTTAACGCGAGGGGCACATCCATTTTCCCGCGTAACTCCGCGAACCAATCGATTCTCGTCGGGATCGGGTCTTCAAATTTAAGATTGAACCCTTCGAGCCGCTTGGCGACCGGGAGGAAGCTCGCGATGTCTGGATAGGAGGAATTGAAGTCCACTGTGAGCTCCAGGCGGGGAGCAACTTTGTCCACTGCCCGTACGAGTTGAACGATGGAGTCCATCTTCTGCTGATTGAACTGCGCTTTGAACTTCAAATGCTGGTATCCCATTTCCACAGTTTTCAAGGCGATCCTGACCAGATCAGCTTCATTGCGTTCTCCGGTCCAGTAAGTAACAGCCACTTTGTCCTGAAACCGGCCCCCGAGAAGCATGTGGACAGGAACACCCAAGGTCTTCCCCAAGAGGTCGTAGATTGCGATTTCAAAGGCATCCGCTGTTGCCCGCTCAGGAAAGCCGAGCGTTGGTTCTGCCATGTTCAGCTCGAGAATATTGCGGCCGGTGAGAAACTGGCTGTTCTTAGCAAGCGAGCCATCCAGGTTGTCTCCTCGTCCCGTCTCACCCAGACCCACGAATCCGTTTGAAGCGTGGAGTTTGATGATGTGTTTTGGAATGGAGAAAACGTCCCAGGAGTCGCGGATTTCAGGAACTGCGGCATAGTTGTCGCTCAACACCGTGTCGGGCTTCATCGGGACTACAACCTTGAAAGTCTCGACGCGTTCCACCTTGATGGATTTGCTCGACGCGGGGGAAGCCAACAAAACATTCGTCGAGGCACTCCTCATGATCGGCGTTGATTCTGCTTCTGAAAGTAGCGAACCTGCGCCGAGCGTTCCCACCGTGAACTGCTGTGCAAATCGTCTACGGTTCATGGTCTATCCTCCGTGTTCGAAGGCGCTATACGGGATCGAGGAAATCACGAGAAAAAGGTAAGCAGCGAAGGACTCGGTCAGAATGACCCGCGGCTCTCGCAGCGCCGACAGACCGCCGTTTTGGTAACTTCGCTTGTAGCTGAACACTCGTACGACGTCATCAGACAAGCCGTTCGTATTCTTGCGGACCGGTTCGGTGCGATTGGAGTTGAACTCTAGCACAGGAATCGATTCTTGAAAATTTTTGACACTTATCTGAGATTCTGAAAGAAAATCTTGACAGTTTTCCAAAGCTCTTGATAAGAAGTCCTTGCTGATCCAAGTCGAAAAGCATAATGAAGCAAAGGTTGACGGCTGACGCAGGCCGTTTGCGTGAGAGACACGGTGGCGAGCAGGGAGTATCTAAACTCCGCTTGCGGTGGTTGCATTCCGTGCCTCCGGTTGGTTGGTCGTCGTCTTGGGTTTGGTGGCGATTCGAGCGAGGTCCAACAACCCAACGTTATGGTCCGACCTGAGAAAGGAATGAACTCATCAAAACTTGAAGCTAAGGTCCTAAACTTTTTCAACCATCGTCGTGACTCCTTCCCCATCCCCACTGTGGTCCCTTAGCGCTCTTTGGGAGAGCCAGACGATTGCAGTCGCAAAAAACGCAATCGACGACGCTTGGCAACGTAGTTGAGAAGACTTGGCAGCAGTGAATTGGCAATCGAACTATAACCAGAGAACGTGGTCCCGCCCCATCTGAAGGCTTGGCATATCTCCGGATTGAGCGGGCGAGGAGGTTGGACGTGAATCACGCGCTACATGTTCGTAGGAACAATCATCGGTTTCTGGTGGGTGTGGTGGTCGCCTGTCTTATCTTCGGTGCGAGTTGCTTCACAGCTTTCGGGCAGGCGTTCAGCTCGCTGTCGGGGACTGTCTCGGACGCCACCGGCGCTGTGGCGCCGAACGTGACTGTCATCATCGAAGATACAAGCAGAGGCATTAGCAGAACTACCGTCTCCGACGAGACGGGACGATACAGTTTTGCGCAGATTCTGCCCGGAAAGTACCGCCTGACCACGAAGTCGGCTGGATTTGCTGATGTGGTGGTGGAAAACCTGGAATTGCAGGTCAACACGCCAGCAACACAAAACGTCTCGCTGCGGGTCAAAGAGGTAACCGAGACGGTGACAGTCAGCGCCGAGGCGATCCAGGTGAACACCACCGATGCGTCGCTGGGCAATGCCATTGGGACGAAGGAAGTTCTTCAGGTGCCACTCTACTTGCGAAACGTGGTGGGGCTGCTGGCCTTTCAACCGGGAGTAACACGGTTCAACGAATCCAGCACCGACGACCGCAATGGTTCAGTGAACGGTGGCAGAGGCGATCAGTCCAATATCACGCTGGACGGCATCGACGTGAACGATCATCACCAGCGCCGGGCTTTCACCTCCGTCGTCCGGGTGAGCTTGGATTCGGTCAGCGAATTCCGGACCACGACTTCCAATGCGGGTGCTGACTCGGGGCGCACCTCTGGTGCGGACATCGCTTTGGTGACCAAGAGCGGCACCAACGACTTCCACGGCTCGGTCTACGATTTCCATCGCAACACGGTCACTGCGGCGAATTCATTCTTCAATAACAAGACGGGCGTTAAGCGCCCGGCACTGCTGGTTGACGTGTTCGGTGCGGCGGTGGGCGGCCCGATCAAGAAGAACCGGATGTACTTCTTCGTGAACTACGAGGGCCGGCGCGATCGGAGTGCCAACAGCGCTTTGCGAACCGTGCCTTCAGCCTTGCTCCGCCAGGGAACCGTTCAATACCGAACAACGGCCGGTACGGTCGCGAGTCTGGCTCCCAACGATCTCAGAACCGTCGTCGATCCTGCTGGGATTGGAGTCAGCGCCCCCTTTCTGCAGTACATGCAGTCCTATCCGCAGCCGAACGACTTCAGTGTAGGTGACGGGCTCAACTTCCAAGGCTTCCGTTTCACGGCGCCCCAAAAGTCCAGGTATAACACCTACACTGCGCGGTTCGATTTCGCCCTGGATTCTAGCGGTCGGCACAATCTGTTTTGGCGCGGCAACCTTCAGAACGAAAATTCAATCGGGCTGCCTCAGTTTCCTGGGGATGATCCCACTACGGTGGGTCTGGACAATACCAAGGGCTTCGCCGTGGGTTGGAACGCCGTCTGGAAGCCCACCCTCATCACCACCACGCGCTTTGGCCTCACTCGGGCGGGATTCGAGAACACCGGCGTACAGACTCGCAGCCTTGTCGTTCCCAACGATTTTACCAGCAGGTTTGCGAACACGCGTGGTACGTCGCGCATTATCCCTTCCTATCACTTCGGCCAGGACCTGACCTGGAATCGAGGAACGCATGAGTTGAAGTTCGGTGGCACGTTTCGCCACATTCGAAACCGTTCCCTCAGCTACGGTAATTCGTTTCACCAGGTCGTGATGTGGCAGGGCTGGCTGCGAGGTTCTGCGTCCGAGTATGAACGCAATCTGACCGATCTGGACCCCAGATACCAGTCCGTCTACAGGGCGGCCGCAGGGCACGCTCTGGGAGTGCTCCCGCAGGGGAATGCCCGATATAACTATGAGTTGAACGGCACCGTGATTCCGGTGGGCACTCCGTTGGCTCGCACCTTCGGCAACGAAGAGTACGAGTTCTACGCTGGAGACACCTGGAAGGTGGGCCGTTCGCTGACTCTCTCGATGGGCCTTCGCTACTTACTTGCGCCGCCGGTGAGAGAAACCAATGGAGTGCAGGTTTCGCTCAATCAGGTCTTGGGCGCATGGGGTGGCGCCAGATATGACCTCGGAAAGCGCGGACTCCCTCAGCACCTGGTTTCTCCCCTCGTGTATGTTCCAGTCGATGATCCTGCCGGAAGGCCGATCTACCCGTACCACAAAAAGAACCTGGCACCGCGTTTTTCCCTTGCCTGGAGCCCCTCCTCGGATTCGGGCTGGATTGCCAAGCTGACCGGAGGTCCGGGAAGAACGTCGATTCGGGCGGGCTTTGGCATGTTTTATGACCAGTTAGGCCACCCAATGCTCGCCCTTCTCAGCGATGTCGCCTCGTTCGGGCTGTCGTCGTCACTTCAGAATTCCGCAGGAACTCTCAGCTCGATCACCGCACCGCGATTCACCAGCCCATTCGATTTACCTGCTCAGTTGATCCCAGCAGCGCCGAAGGGAGGCCTTCCCCAGGTAGCACCACCCATCCAGGCCCTCATTACCAACATCGATCAGGGGTTGCGTTATCCCTACAGCATGAACATGAACTTGAGCGTGGGCCGCGAGTTCGGCGGTGGCCTGTATGTTCAGGCTGCCTATGTAGGCCGGCTGGCGCGTAGTTCTCTGCTGAACCGTGATCTGGCGCTTCATACCGACATGATAGATCCCACGAGCGGTGTGAGCTATATCCAGGCGGCTCGCCAGATGCTGGGTCTCTGGCGCAACAAGGTGCCGGTTGCGCAGGTGGGTCGCATCCCTTATTGGGAGAATATGTGGCCTGGCGCTGCCACAAGCTCATTGACGGCCACTCAGTCTATCTACAACAAGTTCAGCGCCTATAACGTCGACACCAGCGCCGTCACTTACGATATCGACATCAACTGCGATCCATCATGCAGCAAGTTTGGTCCATTTGCCTTGTTCAACGAGCAGGTGGCCACTTATAACAACTATACCTCTGATGGCCGCGGGAACTACCACGCCATGCAATGGACGGTGCGCAAGAGACTGGGTAACGATCTGCGCTTTGATCTCAACTATACCTGGTCCAAGTCCATCGACTTGAACAGCAACACCGCCCGGGTTCTCGGGGTCCTCCCGCACAGCTGGGACCCGAACGAGATCAGGGGCATATCCGATTACGATGTGACGCATTCGGCCAACCTGTTTGCGATTTGGGAACTACCCGTGGGCAAAGGCAAGCGGTTCCTTGGCTCGGCCCCCGGCGCGGTTCAGGCGATCCTCGGAGGGTGGCAGTTGAGCGGAAGCTGGTTCCAGTCCAGCGGGCTGGTGGCCTCGATAGGCAACGGGTCCGTTTGGCCCACCAGTTGGGGACCCGCTCCATATGCGACTCAGATCAGCGAACCGGTTGTGAAGACAACCAAGAACGCGCCGGCGATCGTTGGAGTGAGCGGCCCAAACATTTTTCCCGACCCAGCTAAGGCACGCGAGGCATTCGATTTCACACTCATTGGCAGTTCCGGCAGCCGGAATAATATGCGCGGTGATGGGCTCTTCGTCATCAACACCGGCGTGGGGAAGCGCTTCATCATGCCCTACAACGAAGGCCACTCCATTCAGTTCCGGTGGGAGACGTTTAACGTCACAAACAGCGTCCGGTTCGATCCCACGTCGCTTAGTCGATCGCTGACCAGTGTCGGTAGTTTCGGAAAATATACCAACACGTTGAGCAGCCCGCGGCAAATGCAGTTTGCTCTGCGGTACGAGTTCTAAATGGCTTTGCGGAAATAAAGATAGAAGGCAACGCGTCCAAACCTCCCGTTGGCATTCAAAGGTAGGGACGCGGTGCTCCGCGTTCGCGTGGTGGGCACGACGCGCGCGAAGCGGTCACGACAAGGACCTTACGGACGCGCAGCACCGCGTCCCTAGCTGAAGGAAAAGCGGCGTCCTGTCGCTTCGCACATGTCCAATTTCCAAGGAGGAGAGACGATTTCCCCTTGGTCAATCTGAAGGCCGACGGGAACGCGTGTTATAGCGCGCGTGAGAGCGTCCGCTCTGTCCAGCCCCGTCAGCTCTTACCGCATTCGAGAAATGGAGCACCCCGCATGACAAAGGCAATCCGCGTTTTGATCGCCATGGCGCTGTTCGTAGGTGCCCGTAATTCTGTCTGGGCAAGCTACTGTATATACGTCGGCAAGAATCTGACTGCCGACGGAAGTGTATTTCTGGCGGGATACGGAGACGAGCCGTCCAGCCACTGGTTGGAGATCGTGCCTGCGCGCGAATGGCCGGCCGGAGCCACCATCAAGGTCGGTGCGACAGCGGCTTCGCAATATCCAGGCGTGCTGATCGAGATCCCTCAGGTCCGGAGCACGGCAAAGTACATCACCATGAACTATTCTTCCTTTGCCGGATTTCCTCCACCAATTACAAACGGTGGGCTGAATCAGCACCTCGTGGCAGCCCGTGACGTCTGGTCGCCATCGCGCGAAGAACTGCGAAAGATGACCCCGAACCCGCAGCGGGGACTCAACTACAGCGATCTTTCCCGAATTGTGATGGAAAGAGCCAGAACCGCGCGTGAAGCGGTGGAGATCGTCGGTGAACTGGTCAACAAGTATGGCTATGCGACCTACGGAGGCAACTCGCACCTGTTCGCAGATGCGGAGGAGGGCTGGGTACTGATCGAGTTTGCGGGCGGCCAGGGGCTCTGGGCGGCCCAGCGAGTGGGTCCGGATGACGTCCGTGTTTCGCGGCCCGGCTACATCGGTGAAATCCCGCTCGACTATCAAAAGAATCCTGGCTATAGAGGCTCGCCAAATCTCATCTCCTTCGCCGTCGAGAAAGGCTGGTATGACCCGAAATCCGGCGCCCCTTTTAACGTCAACAAGATGTATGGCGACGGCAAGATGCGGCACGAGGCGGTTGTGATGATGGAAGAACGGCTGCGCAAGCTTGGCGGTAAGATCCGGATTGAGGAAATGATAGCCGCCGTGCGAACCACTGAAGTCACCCGCGACTCGGCTGGCTATGGCCAGGTAGCTCATCTGCGAAAAGCAATCCCGCACCCGGCTCTCGGCGTGCTCTGGGTGGCAGCGGCCACGCCCGTCACCGCGCCGTTTGTGCCATTCCGTTTGGGCGTAAGCGACGCGCCTCCCGAATTCAAGCGTCACCGCTACCTGACCGCAGGCGAAGCGGATCGCTTTATGGACAAGGAGTGGCAAGGGATCGAGTCAACGTTGTACGCATACCAAGCTTTCAAGCGGCTGTTCTATCTGACAAGCGAGCATCGAGACCAGTTTCTGCCTGAAGTCACTGCTTCACTGACAGGCTTTGAAGCGGGCCTCATCGCCGCTCAGCCCGCCGTTGAGCGAACGGCTTTGAAACTCTTTGAGGCCGGCGAATCAGAGCTTGCCAGCGCCTACTTGACCTACTACAGCAACACCGAAGCGATGAATGGACTACGTTTGACAGAAGCCCTTTCCGTAAGCATCGACGCTCGAACTAAAGCACAGTTTGGCATTCGGCAGCCCCAAACATCCACTAAACCAACCAAGTGAGACCCATGCACATGAGCTCCAAAAACGTAATTGCCGGCCTCCTCGTGTCCGTGATCGCTATGGCATCCTCTTCGCAGCTTTCCGCTGCGCCTGTTGCGCTCAAGGCGACCTACAAAGTCCGGCACGAGCGGGCGGTGATGATCCCCACGCGCGACGGGACACGCCTCTCGGGCGACGTGTTTCGGCCGGATGCCGAGGGACGATTCCCCGTCATCATCATGTACCATCCGTACCGGAAGGACGACGTCGGCCGCGGGGGCGTGGGTGAACACTTCTACTTTGCAGAACGTGGGCTCGCCTCGGTGAGGTTGGACGCCCGCGGTACAGGGACGTCGGAGGGCGTGAATACGGATGAGTATCGCCTTCAGGAGCAGTTGGACGGTTACGACGTGGTCGAGTGGATGGCGGGCCAGCCCTGGTGCAACGGCAACGTCGGCATGTACGGCGGTTCTTACAGTGGATTTACTGCTTTGCAGGTGGCTTCACACCGTCCGCCCCATTTGAAAGCCATCGTGCCGCTTTACGTCACCGACGACCGCTACACCGACGATTGCCACTATGACCGGGGCGGCAACATGCGCATGTACTACGACGTGGGCACCTATGGCGGAAACATGGTCGCCATGAATGCACTGCCGCCGTTTCCGGAGCTGGCGGGTGCCAAATGGGCTGAGACCTGGAAAGAGCGACTGGAAAACAACCAGCCGTACTTGCTGGAATGGGTGAAGCACCAGGTGGACGGCCCGTATTGGAAGAATGGCTCTCTGCGCCCGGACTACGATCGCGTCCAGGTTCCGGTGTTCCTGATCGGGGGGTGGCATGACGGATACGTCAACGCCATGGTGCGTATGTACACGCACCTGAAGGGGCCCAAGAAACTGCTGATCGGACCGTGGGTTCACACCCAGCCCCACGTTTCCGTGCCCGGGCCGCGCATCGATTGGATCAATGAAGCCTCGCGCTTTTTCGCGCATTGGCTTCGCAACGAGGACACCGGGATTATGAAGGAACCGCCGGTTTCCTTCTATATGCAAGAGCCGACGAGACCGGATCGCCGGTTGGACATTGTTCCGGGTCACTGGCGCAGCGACGCAAACTTCCCCACTCCCTCAGCGCGAGAACTTACCTTCTACCTGGCGGAAGGCGGCCAACTCACCAGCTCGCAAAGTGGGAAACCGAAACAAGCTTTTGACGAGCTTGAATACAAAAGCACGGTCGGATTGAGCAACGCATTTTGGTCGGCCGGTGGCATCCGTTTATATCTGGCCGACGATCAGCGGTCAGATGAAGCCTATTCTCTGGTCTACACCAGCCCGGTCTTTGAACAGGAAACCCACGTTCTGGGCTGGCCCCAGGTGATTCTGCACGGCGCCTCGAGCGCGAAAGTGGCGTCCTTCGTTGCCAAGCTGGCCGATGTCTCCCCGGATGGGTACTCCGCGCTGATCACCGATGGCGCAATGAACGGCACCCGCCGCAATTCGTTGACGAATCCGGAGCCGATGAAGCCTGGAGAAGTCTACGAGCTGAAGATTCCGATGGCGCCCACTGGCTGGGTCATCCCAGCGGGACATCGAATTCGTCTGGCGGTTTCCAGCGCCGATTTCCCGAACTTGTGGCCCACGCCGTACCGAGCCACGAACCGCATACACCGAGGAGGCGCTTACCTGTCTCGGGTAGTCCTTCCTGTAGTGGCTAAATCCACACTCGCCCCGCCGGAATTCCTTCCTCCGCCCGAACTCCGCCGGCTGGTGACTTCGAATGGCGGGCTGCCTCCTATCCAACAGATTCTCTATGACCAGATTACCAACACCGTTACGATGCTGAACCGTAGCGGCGGTGGCACCACAACGCTGGACGATCAGCTCGGGTTCGTCACGAACCAATCTGAATTTCGCTGCTCGGCGTCTGGCGACAACCCCGCACAGGCTTCCATCGTCGGCAAGCACAGGATAGCCTTCCGGCGGGAAGACGGGGACATCGAAGTGACTGCAGAAAGTACTATTCGCTCGACGGAAACCCACTTCCATGTGACTGTCAACATCCACGTGACCCGCAATGGCCTAAACTTCTTCCAGAAACAATGGCTGCACTCCGAGCCCCGGCAGCTTCTCTGAAAAGGGACAGGCGAAGCATGAGTCATCGCTGGCGGTCGTCAACGGTGACGAAGATGCAAGCTGAGTTTCGGGTTAGGATCCTTTCCCAAGAAAATGAAGGAACCTTTTTGATTTCACAAGGAGGATTCACAGGGGGCGTTCGCTTTGCGAACGCACCACAAAGTGGGTTGGCGCCCGGTACGTCGGACGCGCGCTCCCTTGGCTTGCCCTTGGGCTGCTGAGCACAGAGGGTGAAGCGCTTCAACAAGAAGACTTGCTCTGTCTGAGCGAAAAGACATGAGACACGGTGGAGGCCGGCGGTGCGGGTTGAGATGACACTCAAAAAGAGATTTGATCGAAGGCAATTTGTGCAGGCCGCTGCCAGCGCTTCAGCCTCGTCCTTGCTGATCTCGCCCGTTCAGTCGGTGGCATCGCCAGCGCCCAAAAGAGACAATCCCGTGATTGCGGAGAATGCGAAAGCCGGGACCGTGGACTGGCAGCTTCAGTACACAAGTTTTGACGACCCAATTACCCTGGCTTCGTATCCCATGAACCGCCGCGTTCGCTCCGCGGCCATTGAAGGCTATGCCTCGAAGACGAGTGTCCTTCAGGGAGAGAGTTTTGACCTGATGGTAAGCCTAGCATCAGCGGGCAACTACACCGTCGATATCTATCGCCTCGGCTACTATGGCGGGGCCGGCGGGCGACACATGGCTCGGCTGGGACCATTCAAAGGAAAACCGCAGCCGATGCCAATGATGAGCATGGAGCGTCTTCGAGAATGTGCCTGGGAAAAGGGAACCACCATTAGCATCTCGAAAGAGTGGCCGAGTGGCGTCTATCTTGCGAAGCTGAGGCGCGCCGAAGAGTTCGGCGTCGAAAGCTACGTGATCTTTGTCGTGAAGGAACACCGCAAGGCGGATCTTCTCGTCCAGGTGAGTGATTTGACCTGGCAGGCCTATAACAAGTGGCCTGGTAAGGATTCTCTCTACGACGACGGAACACCTGAAGTTTGGTACACAGGACCGAAAGTCCGGGTGAGCTTTGACCGGCCCTACGCCAAGTATTGCCAGGTTGTCGATGCGCCAGGATCCATCGGGAGCGGGGCTTATCTGCTGTTTGAGTTTCCGATGGCATTCTGGCTGGAGCAGCAAGGCTACGACGTGATCTATTGCTCCAACACGGATCTCGGGATGGATCAGGCATTGCTCGACAACGTCAAAGCGTTTCTCTCGGTCGGCCACGACGAGTACTGGTCGAGGCCTATGTTCGAAGCGGCCCTGAAGGCTCGCGACCGCGGCCTGAGTCTAGCCTTCTTCTCTGGGGACACGATGTGGTCGGAAATTTTCACTTACGACAGCTCGCTGACGGGCTCTCCGTTTCGAGCCTTCGCCCGCAAACGTGATTTTGACGGAGAAGAGCAGAAGCTGATGGGAGTGAAATCAGGTCCCAACGGCTACGGTGACTGGACCATCACAAAGCCACAGCACTGGATTTACGAAGGGCTCGGCGTCAACGAAGGAGACAGTATCCGAGGCCTGGTTGGTTGGGAGTACAACTGGATTCCCGCGACGGATATTCCCGGGCTGGAAGTCGTGGCTAGTGCTCCGCTCACCCCAAGAAATACTCAGTGGGCCAAAGATCAAAGACATCACGCCGTCGTGTATCCTTGCAAACGAGGCAACTGCGTTTTCAATGCAGGAACCATCTGGTGGCCCGAAGGACTGAGTGTCCCGCCCGGACACATCCCAGTGCGAGTAGCCGGGATGGGAGCCAGCTTCGGCGTCCATCCATGGGTTCAGCGCATAACCACAAATGTTCTAGACCGAATGATCAAGGACTCCCCGATCACGTGAATACGATCAAAGCAACTGGAGACTGTGAGCCAACGAGGGTGGTTCGATTCGATACAGCTTTGCGATTCTGCAACAAATGACCTTGGATCTCTAGTATCCCTTTCTTAAGGAGCAAAACCACCGTGACTGGAGGATTTTTCGATATGTTACACCGGCTAACGATCGATTGCATCAGCAAACGACGACAAAATGATCGCTCCGGAACAATTCTAGTCGGCTTGTTTACTGCGATTCTGATCCTGACGACCCAGCAAGGGATACTCGCAAGCGTCTTGATCTATGTCGGAAAGAATCTTACCAAAGACGGCAGCGTGATGTTGGCCGGCTACGGCGACGAACCGTCGAGCCACTGGCTGACAATCGTGCCGCGCCAGCAGCATCCGGCGGGTGCGACCAAGGCGGTCGGTGGGACGGAAAAGGCGCGTATGCCGGGTGAGCTCATCAATATTCCGCAGATAAGAGAGACCTTCCGCTACATCTCCATGGACTACTCGGTTTACGTTGGCTTTCCGGCTCCTCTGACCAACGGCGGCATGAATGAACATGGCGTTGCCGTCCGCGACGTCGCGCTCAATTCGCGACGAGAACTCGTGGAGATGACCCCGAAATCTCAACGTGGTTTGAACTACAGCGACCTGGCACGCATCGTCCTCGAACGCGCGCGAACGGCGCGGGAAGGACTCGATATCGCAGTAGACCTGGTCAAGCGATACGGCGATTTCACCTACGGCGGCAACTCTCACGCGTTCGCCGATCCAAACGAAGGCTGGGTCCTGCTTACTTTCGCCGGGGGCAAAGGCCTTTGGGTCGCTAAGCGGCTCGGTCCGGACGATGTGTGGCTCAACTGGCGGGGCAATACAGGGATGGGCTACGTGCAGACGCTACCTGCAGACTGGCGCAAGAGTCCGGATTATCTTGCCTCGGACAATTTCGAATCGTTTGCGATCGAGCAGGGCTGGTACAAACCAGGTTCCACACCGTTCAACGTGGTAAGCGTCTACTGCCGGGACAGGTCTGGTGAGGCGACTGGAGCGGAGGCGCGCAAGGTCGAAGCGGCTGTGCGATCGGCCGCACCGAAGGTCGATGTGCAGATTCTGATGGAACAGTTGCATACAACCGGAAGGGACTCGTCGGGTTATGGTCAGGTAGCTCATCTGCGCGCTAACATCCATGCGGATCTCCGCACACTGTGGGTGGCGCCGGGACCGCCGATCACGGCGGCATTCGTCCCATGGAGGATCGGTGCCGAGTCAGTCCCGCCGGAATACCAGCGGCATCGCTATCTCACCGCCGGGGAGGCCGAGCGCAACGTCGAGCGTGCGCAGCAGGGTGTGGAGTCGACGCGCTACGTGAACCGCGCCGTCAAGCGCCTGCTCTACCTCGTAGACGAGCGCCGGGACGCGTTCCTGCCTGAGGTGGCGGCCGCACTGACTGCGTTTGACACTCGCCAGCTGGCCGCTCAACCTGCAGTGGAGCGCACTGCGGAGATCTTGCTGAAAGCCAACGAAGCTGCGCTTGCGCGTCGCTACCTGACCGAGCAGGCTCACGCAGCCGCGGAAGAGGGCCTCCATCTGATCGAGGCCCTCGCCGACAGCATCGAGGTTCGCACCAAGGTGCTTTACGGTATTCGTCCACCAGAGGACGCCACACGGTAGGTCTTCCATGGCAGGGCAAAATAGGCTGGGTTAGCTCGTCTCTTGGCGGCTGCGAACCTATGCTTGCTTGCGCCCGTCCTGCTTCGCCAACCTATCTCGGGTCGACACTCACAAAAGCTCTGTACCGAATTGTAAACACCAGTCAAGGCAGCGCTAGGGAACACTACACGGCATCGAATGGCGCTGAGCATCCCTTGCAGGGCTCGTATGAAAGGCTGAGGCGTAAACTTCGACCGGGAGCGCCGATGCAGGCGCTCGCCCTCGGTGTTCCAGGGTTTTCGCCAAACCACTCCAAACTCTAACTTCGAAGTAAAACCCGCTGATTGCTGGGATTCACCAACCGGACATTTCTAATTTGGCAACTAGCGGACATTTCTATTTTGGCCGGACGCATGGAGACCATCGCGTTGACCGTGTGAAAGCCGTTGTGTTACTTTTTATCTCGGGTCGGTGGAGCAACTGCTGAAGGCCCCTCTTCTCAATGTCCAAACCCTCTGGTTACAGCGTTCGACCTCTGGATGACCTTGATGAACTACGCCAGTGTCTTGAGATTCAGCGCCTGGCGTGGGGATTTTCTGATGCCGATATCCTGCCCATACGGAGTCTGCTCATTTGCTCAAAGATTGGCGGGCAGGTATTTGGCGCCGTCGATGACGGCGGCCAGGTGCTTGGCTTCCTCAATGCCTTTCCGGGATACCGCGATGGGAAGGTATACCTGCACTCCAACATGATGGGTGTGCGCCCGGAGTACCAGAGCCGTGGAATTGGTCGAGAGTTGAAGCTGGCTCAACGGGAAGAAGCTTTGTCGCGTGGCATCGAACTAGTCGAGTGGACGTTCGATCCGCTCGAAGTTCGCAATGCCCGCATCAACCTCGAGTTGCTTGGCGCGATCTGCCGCACCTATCTGGTGAACTTTTACGGCGTTTCCAGCAGCCGCTTGCATAGCGGGCTGCCAACCGACCGCCTCGTGGCGGAGTGGCATCTCAACAGCAAGCGTGTGAAGGCCAGACTGGGGTCAACTCCGTTGCCACCACCTCAGACGCAGGACATGGTGTCAGTTGAAGTGCCTCTCGGTATCAAGGAGCTGAAATCCTCCGCGCCCGAGGAAGCTGCGCGTATTCAGTCAGGCCTTCGTGAGCGGATGACAGAGCTTTTTGGGCGAAATTTCTTTGCTTCACGATTGGCCATCGACGCTGCAAACCAGAAGGCCACCTACCTTTTTCAATCATTCGAACAGACAAACCCTCTTTCATGATCCTCTCCGGCCGCTGGATTGTCCCGGTCAGTTCACCCCCAATCGACAACGGTGCCATCGCAGTTGAAGGCTCTCAGATCTTGGAAGTGGGTTCTCTGGAGACGATCCGTAGAAATCATCCGAAACACACACTCAAGCGTTTTCCTCGGGCCGCGCTGTTGCCAGGACTGGTCAATGTGCACACCCATCTCGAACTGACCGCCCTGCGCGGTTATCTCGAGGGGCTGGACTTTTGGCAGTGGATTCGCATGTTGACGCGAGCAAAGTACGAAATTTTGAATGACGACGATATCCTGGCTTCCGCTCTGCTCGGAGCAATCGAGGCTGTCCGGGCAGGTGTTACGACCGTGGCCGATCCGATGGACATTGGCGCCAGCCTCGATGCGGCGTTGGCCACCGGCCTGCGCGCCGTTGTCTATCAGGAAGTCTTTTCGCCAAAACCCGCCGAGGCGGACCAAGCTCTTCAATCACTGACGCAGAAGATTCATCTGCTCAAGGCAAGACTGGATCGCTGGCCAGAGGGGGCGAGAGTTCAGACACAGGCGACCACAGAAAGCGCCGATTCGCTCGCCAAGCGCCGGGAGCGCGTGACTCTGGGTGTGTCGCCGCACGCGCCGTTCACCGTCAGCGCGCCGCTGTTCCAGAAGGCTGTGACCTTTGCGTCGGAACACAACTACCCTGTTTGCATTCACGCAGGCGAGTCTGAATCAGAAACCCAGTTGGTCCAGAATGGCTCCGGGCCAATGATGGAATCGCTTGAGCAGCGCGGCATTCACTGGAATCCGCCCCGCACGAGCCCAATTGCTTATCTGAGCAGCCTTGGCGTTCTGAATCCTGGTACGCTGCTTGTGCATTGCATCCGCCTGGATTCTTCGGACTATGACATCTTGAGCCAGAAGAGCGTTTGTGTCGCGCACTGCCCCAAGTCTAATGTACGCCTGCGGCACGGATTCATGGACCTGAGTGCCATGCGCGGGCGTCAGATTCCAACTGGATTCGGTTCGGATAGTGTTGCCAGCAACAACTCCATCGATCTTTTCGAGGAAATGCGATTCGCTGCGGCTAACCCATGCTGGATGACTGTGAGCACAGTTGGATTTTCAACCCAGGAAGCTTTGCGGATGGCAACTCTCGGAGGAGCAGAGGCGCTCGGAATCTCAACCAGCGTCGGTTCGCTTGAACCGCAGAAGCAGGCAGACATTATCGCGGTCGACCTCTCTCAACCTCACCATCTGCCAGTGTTTTCGCCGGTGGACGCTGTGGTCCTTTCGGCACGCGCCTCCGACGTCGTATTCAACATGGTGGCAGGTGAAGTACTCTTTGAAGATGATTCGGCTCGGGAGATCCTCGAACTCTCCTTGCGTGACTCGATCCAGAGAGTGCAAGAGAAACTTCGAAATGCGCGGAGCTCAATTTAGATTACAGGCGCTACTGGCAAGCATGGTGGCCATCTGGTGCGGCAACTTCATCGCGCTCAAGGTATGTCTGCGGGCCATGTCGCCGGTCGGTGTTACAGCGTTTCGCGTCATCGCCGCTGCCGCTCTGCTGTTGGTCATTCAGCGCTTCAGCCCCGGCCGGTATGCGTTCAAGAAACTGCGAAAACTGGACTACTGGTTATTTCTGAAGCTCGCTTTTGTCGGATTGCTCCTGAACCAGGTGCTCTTCATCAGCGGCCTGAAGTTCACAACCGTGGCCCATTCCGCTCTGGTCGTCACGTTCGGGCCCTTGTTTACTCTGCTCTTCGCGTGGCAGAGGGGTCAGGAGAAGCTCACTGGCGCGAACCTATTTGGAATGGCGCTTTCGATTTGCGGCATTTTCTTCTTGAACCTAGACAACAACCTGAACCTGCAGACCGCTTACCTTGTGGGCGACCTGCTCACGCTGGCCGGATCGGTAGCGTTCGCCTACTATACCGTTATGAGCAAGCATGTGGCGACGCAATACGGTTCGGTGTCCGCAACCACTTTCACCTATGTCGCTGGTGCCTGCGTGTTTCTGCCAGTGGGTTTGCCTGCCATCGTCGGCGTGTCCTGGCTGGATCTTCCCTGGGGCTTGCTGCTTGCGTACCTCTACGTGGCCGTGCTTGCGTCCGTCTTGGCGCCGTTGATTTTTTACTATGCGCTGCGGTCCATGTCCGCTTCCCGCCTTGCTGCCCTGACCTATCTGCAACCGGTGGTGACCACGATTTCTTCCGTGCTGATCCTGTCGGAGAAACTAACGTTGAACTTTATCGTAGGCGGAAGCGTCGTGCTGACAGGCATCTTGTTGACCCAACGTTCCGGCCAGGGCCGACCGGTGTCTCAGAAACCACAAGCTGAGGCTGGTTCAAGGATTCCCAGCGAGTCTTAGGCCGTTTGTTTTGCGCGGTGTGCTGGCCAGGCGACTGAGGCCCGAGTCGCCAATGACGAGAAGACAACCCATGTCAGATTCCGACTCAACGTTTCGAATGGTGTTGCTTACGGGGGCAGCCCTGCTCCTCCCGGCAGCGTTCTACTTCCGACTCAAGTCGCAAGCCACCGGCGAGGCGTTGGACCGCCGCCAAGAAGGGCTTCCCATCCTCCTGACTTTGCGCCCGCTTGGCCTGGCAGGACTGCTTGGACTTGTGGCATTCATGGTCAATCCGCCCGCAATGGCTTGGTCCTCACTCCAGCTACCCAATTGGCTGAGATGGGTTGGGGTGCCTCTAGGCGTCGCCGGAGGAGGGTTGCTGATCTGGACGTTTCGTACGCTTGGACCGAACCTGACTGATACGGTCGTAACCCGCAAGGCGCACACACTGGTGATCCGGGGGCCCTATCGATGGGTCCGACACCCCTTTTACGATTCGGCAGCTTTGTGCATATTGGCCAACTCCCTGGTTGCTGCAAACTGGTTTATCCTTCTCACGGGTGCGTTAGCCTTGGGGTTGTTGGTGATTCGAACCGACAAGGAAGAAGAAAATTTACTGAAGCGATTTGGCGACAGCTATCGGGCATATCAGGAACGCACGGGCCGATTCTGGCCCAAGTTTGGATCCTGACTCCCAGAAGCGGCTGCCTCACATAGTTTTGTTTGTTCTGGAGCAAGGAGGAAAAGGATGTCGAACCTGAACGCCGTCGAGAATATCTACGCTGCTTTCGCGACTGGAGACATTCCAGCGCTGCTTGAGTTGTTCGACCCGGCGATCGAGTGGGTCGCGGCTGAGAATTCTCCCTTGGCAAATCACAGTCCCTATCGTGGGTTGAACCAGGTGGTCGAAGGAGTGTTCACCCGCATTGGGCTCGAGTTTCCAGGCCTGGCGGTTCAGAACGACGAACTCCTCGACGCAGGCAACAAGATCATCATGCTCGGAAGGTATCACGGCGTTCGCAAAGCCACTGGAAAAGGATTCCATGCGCAAGTAGTACATGTGTGGACGATCACCGGGGGCAAAGCCAGCAAATTTCAGCAGTATCTCGATACCTATCAGGTAGCGCAAACCGCAGAGTAGGACGACCTGGAACTGCACAGCTTCACAATGCCCTGTTTTCGCCGAAGCAGCTTGAGACCTGCGCCTGCAATCCTTGAAAACCCTTTTCCTGAGCTGATCTTGAAGGATCAGATTCTTTGTCTGCGGAATCTCTATGATAAGATTGAAGTAAGAAATTTTGCTTTTTCGATTCGAAAAAGCTGTTGCCTAATCCAATCTTTGGCTCTATAGTGCTCCGAGTTTTCGAGACCACAACCACTCATTTCACTCCTGCACTGCAGAGGAAGTTCTATGGAAAGCCAGAAACAGAGCCGGGAAGTCTTGTCTTCAAATCAAGCCAGCCGTCTGAAATTCGAAGATCAATTGCGCGATGTTATCATGAGTCACCTGGACAAGTTGTCTCAGGATGGCAAGGAAAAAGCGCTCGAATACATCAACATGCTCATCGACCTTGAGCAGAAGCGACTGGAGTTCAACCGACGACAAGGGCTCTTGTACAACTGGGGCATCGAAGAATCGAAGCTATGAGCCAAGCATACTTTCCTGGTGCATCGTCCTCAGACTGGATGAACTTTTCGTATCGGCTGGTTTCAGGCACTAAGTCGGCTCCCACGATTGGGCTCTCCTTCCGGTTGAGACTACTTTCCCCACTTTGGGTGCTTTCGTTGCTCCAGCCTGAATTCTAAAACCATTGAACGTGGCCTGATCCGTTCGAAAATCTCTTTCAGCCAAGGCATAGCTGGAAGGGCTCAGGCGGTTGGACAAATCTTCCGATGCGTCTCCTTGCCACACTCCTGATTCTCGTTTCCGCACCCATCCTTCCCGCTCTGGCACAAACCAAACCTGGACCGGTGCAGCTGCGCTATACGGTCGACGCCCGCCAACACTCCAAACGGCTGCTGAAGGTCCAGGTGCTAATTGAAGGATTGCCAGAGGGTCGCACGACCCTCACTTTTCCAGATTCCAAGAATTCCCTTGGGCATCGTATCTCTCAAGTTGGCGTGGAGTCCGAAGACGGCAGAGTTTCGGCTGTCACACCGGAAGACTCTCAGTTCGTGCTTGAAAGCTCGGGTGAAGAACCCGTGAAGCTGGTGTTTCATCTTCGAGGCGAGAGCTTCCAGCAGCTCGAACGTGCAACCTATCTGGATGAGGAGCGGTGTCTGCTGCATTTACAGGATGTCTTGCTCCAGATCGAGAACCAAGATCCGAAAGCAACGGTGTCGTTTGTGGTGCCTGCTTCTTGGGAAGTGGTCAGCACCGCACGGCCCGCCAAGGATGGAAGTTACCTGGTTGAAGGAAGGCGGCCGCCGCCGTTTTATTTGGGAAAAGCCGAGACGCCGCAAGATGAAGACAATCTAGTCGCGATGGCGATCGAGCCCGGTTGGCCCGCCGCAAACGACCTGCTCGCTGCGCTTCATCAACAGATCCGGTACAGACAAATGTTTGGCAAGAAGGTGGGCTCCAAGCCGCTGCTTGCCGTTTTCCTCTCGTCTAAACGCGCGGTTCCTGGCAAGGAATTGGCCTCCTTGGGCGTGCCGCAATTGTTGGCTTTCACTGCAGTGCCCACGCTTCCCGAAATGCCCTTGGCAATTCGCACTGTCCAGCAGGCCATGGCACGAGGACTGGCTCGCCTGTATTTTCCATCCATTGCAAGTTTCTCGGCGGCACTCGACCCGGATCGATTCATCGACTACCTGGCTCTCCGGGCACTCTTCAAAACAGGTGTTCTGCGCAGAGGCGAGTTTCTCGACGTGCTCGCTCTCGACTGGTGGAGCTCGTTTGGCGAAATTGGGGAATCACAGACAAAGAACCGCGCCAACACCAAGACGACTCCGAAAACTGCGGCTTTACCAACCCGCACCCGGTGGAGCGGATCGCTCCTGGACCTCGCATTGTCGTTTTACGGAGATACTGCCGTATCCCTGGATGCCTTCCTGTCTACCGGATTTCCGTCAGCGACCCTTGAACCGATCACCGAGGCCGATCTCCGCTGGAGACTTCGCCAGGAGCCACAGGCTGCGGCAGCATTGACGGGAGTTTGGCAGAGTGAGGAGACTCAGAGAATCGGTGATTTGCTCAGGCCGTTTGCGCTTCTCTTTGATCGTCGGGAGCTTCCTACATTCGATTTCCAACTGAACGAATCGTTTCAAGTCGCTCAGCACTACGGGCATACCCAGGAACCCACCCTGCTGGAAGCAGGCGACCGCATCCTGGCCATCAACAACCATCGCCTGGTACTGCCTGACGATTTGCTGAAATGCCGCAGCAGGTTGTCCCCCGGCCAGGAAGTCCAGCTCGACGTGGAGCGACGGAGTCTTTCCTTGCGGGTAACTCAGCGGGTCGCAAAAGAGGTTCTCTTGAAGCTGGAAATCAACAAGCTTGCCGACGCAGACAAACAACGAAAACTGGAGGAATTCCTCAGCGTGGAATCGGAAGGAAACTAGCTTGGCAGCCGGCGGTTGGTTCAGTCAGCGGAGTGGCTGCGCGCTCTCGGCACTGGCAAGAGCAGCGCGAACCTGCAGAATGCAAGGCTTCGACGCAGATGACGAGGCGCTTTCCAGCTTGTTTAGAATGTCTGCATGTCGACGCATCGCTTTTCGAATTGCGGCCGTCTGACGTTGCATGTTGGTGCCCGTGTCCTCACCCCACGCGACTGCCGTGACCGCTCCCTGAAGCGCTGACGAGTAGCCGCGAAGGCAGGTCGCCAGGTCTTCGGTGGACCCAGCCTTATGAAGTTTCCTGGCTGCTTCCATTTTTCGGTTGGCAATTTTCAAAAATGCGGCCACTCTCTCCGTTGGACTCTTGGCCGCATAAGCCTGCTCTTCCTCGGCAATTGACAGACGGTCTTCAAGAGGTTCGCGTTGCAAGGCTTCGAGATTTTCAGCAAGAACCGGTTGGCCAATCGTGACCGCCAACAAGGCGACAGCTCCCAAATGCCAGCGGGGGCTTTGAAAGTGTCGTGTCGGTTTAGTTGAATTCACAGGCACCATCCTCTATACTGCTTCGGTTTCATGTCCCTGTTTACGGTCCCTTAGGGCAAGACCTTTAGGGCTTTTGACTTCCGTAAGACATCCCCAAGACTCTGGAAGTCGATTTTCGGAACCGCATGGATCCACAATCCTCAGCAAATGAAGCCGCATTAGCCAGCGATAGTGCTCGCTTGGAAGTTGAAATCTCCCGCCGACTCAGCCTTTTCAATGAGATTGGACGAGTTGTTTTGTCCGCACTTGACCAGGACGAAATTTACAAAGTCGCGGTGGATGCCATTCGCTTTTCGATGGACCTCAAGCATGTCGCGCTGTTTTTGATCGACTACCAGTTCTCCGATCTAGCGCTGAAAGCCCAGAATGGCGATTTCCTCGGCGTCATTCCGAATCACATTCGCAAAGGTTTGAACGTGGGTTATCTGGGGAAAGCCGCCCGGACTGCACAAATCCAAACCGTCGTAGTCTCGCGAGACAACCTGAACGAAACGCTGGTTGGCCAGCCGGTTCGCGAGATTTACGTCCCAGTGAATATCGCCGGACAACCCTACGCCATTCTTTATGTGGCCTGTGAGGTGACGGCCAACAGCCGGCCATTTGAAATCAGTGCGTTTGAAACGGTCGCCGGCCTGCTGGGCATCGCGATCGAAAATGCCAGGCTGTTCACTGAAGTCAATCAAACCCAGCGGGATCTGGGGCTGCTGTTGGACTCGAGCAAGGATCTGAATTCATCGCTCGAAGTCAATTCCATCATTGATCGGCTGGCATACCGCTTGATGGAACTGATCGCTGACTCGCGCCTGGCTGTCATCCAGTGCCAGGACCAGGAGAAAGCAACCCTCAAGCGCTACTACAGCAAAGCCAGCATCGAGAACAAGAACTATGCCGTTCTCACCATTCGAATCGCGGAGCATCCGGAACTCTCCGAACCCTCGGTCAGCCGCAGGGCCACGGTTATGTACCACGTGGACAGCAGCATTCTGCCGCGCAACGTTGCCGACCAACTCAAGTCTACTGAAACAACGCCCTTCCTGGTGATTCCACTCATCGCCAAGGATGCACTGGTTGGTTTCATCGTCGTCAACAAGTTCGGGTTTCGCCGGAGCTTCAGCGACAAGGAAGTCGGAATCTGTCAGGCCCTGGCAAATCTTGCCTCCATTTCGCTCCAGAACGGCAGTCTGTTCACCCAGATCAATGCGGCCAACGAGCAGCTCAATCGCCTCAGCAATTTGAAGTCGGACTTGCTGCATATCATTTCGCACGATTTGAAATCGCCTTTGACGGTCATCTCAGGATACGCAGAGATTCTGTTGGACGGACCCGAGCGGGTCGCGGAAAACTGGGAATCGATCTTGCAAGAGATCATTTCCCAAACGCGTATGATGACTCGACTGATTGAAGACACACTGGCAATATCCAAAATCGAGTCCGGCGTCATAGAACTCAATCTGGAGGACGTTGATGTCCTCTATCCCATTGAGAATCTGGTGGCCATTCATCAACATGAGTGCACGTTCAAGAAGGACGTGCCCCGGAATCTCCCCAAAGTACGAGCCGACAAGCTACGTCTTCACGAGATACTCGACAATCTCATCACCAATGCCATCAAGTACTCGAACGCAGGCAATGAGATCACCGTCTCGGCTGCGCATGACTTGAAGAACGACCGCCTCGTCGTCAGCGTGAAAGACACTGGGTTTGGAATTCCAGAAAACGAGATCCCCAACCTGTTCAAGAAGTTCTATCGCATCAAGAACGATGCTTCCCGCCGCATTAGCGGAACCGGACTTGGTCTTTACATCGTAAAGCAGATGGTGGAGGCCCACGCGGGGCAAATCTGGGTGGAAAGCAAGCTTCACGAAGGCAGCACCTTCTCTTTCAGCCTGCCGCTTGTGTCCGCCTAAACGCTCAGGCCCAGTCCAATTCGTTGGTTCGACGGAACAAGAGCCTGCAGGGCAAGACAGAACGGTTTGACTCGCCAGGCTGCTAACGCTGCATGAAACATAGACACCTTGTCCTTGCGGTCCTTCTCACTTGTAGTGCCCTCCTGATCGGCGGTTGTTCCAGAAAGCAAGTTCACGCATCCAATCCGGCTGCACCATCGTTGGCTCAACCATCAGTCGCTCCGCTCACCGAAGAAACCACTGGTTACGCTTCGTGGTATGGCCATCCCTATCACGGACGACGAACTTCCAACGGTGAGACTTACGATATGAACACGATGACCGCGGCGCATCGCACCTTGCCGTTCGATACGGTCGTCAAAGTGAGCAATCTGTCCAATGGCAAAGCCGTCACGGTGCGCATCAACGACCGTGGCCCGTTCGTCAAGGACCGGATCATCGACCTGTCCTACCTCGCAGCTCAGCAAATCGATATGGTTGGCCCGGGGACAGCTCGTGTGAACCTCGAGGTCCTTAGGTCGGTACCCAATCCCTTTCCTCTGGCAATACAGGTCGCTTCATTCAAAGAAGAGGCTAACGCAAGAAAGCTGCAGACAGAGTTGAATGGCCGATTCACGCCCGTGGCTGTCCAGAAATACGACTCTTCAGAGGGCACGTTCTTTCGGGTGTTGGTGGGGCAATTCAAGGATTTGCAGGAGGCCCAGGCAGTTCTCAAAACGCTGCGCCAGGAGAACCGGGACGGGTTGATGGTTCGTCTAGACCGGTAACCGCTGATCTTGGCACGCGCGGCAGACCCACACGTTCTGCGGGATCCTCATCCGCACAAGTTTCGAGGATCTCGTTCATCCCTCTGACAATTCCCTCACCCCAGCTACTGGGTTTCTTAGCTCGAGAGCCATCTCATGAAGATCAAGTTGTTTCTCGTCGCTTTGTTTCTCGCGTTCGGCATCGGTGCCTGGCACTTTGGCGGATTGCGCTCGGTTCAAGAGCTGTCACGCCCAAACCTACGGATGGCGGTAAACGAATCCACTTTCGCGCTGATGACCTGGAATATTGGCTACTTCGACTACGAATCCGACTCGCGAGCGCAGAACAATGATCTTGAGGCTATCGCGGCGGTCATCAGTGAAACGGGCGCCCAGGTCGTCGCCCTGCAGGAAATCGCGCAACCTGAGCAGTTGAGCGCCCTCAGTGAGCTGATGCCCGGGCGGTATCGTTACCGGGCCTTCGCACGTGGCTTTCGAACAGACCGTTATGTTGCCTTTCTCTCAGAGATTCCGTTCGAGGAGGAGATTCAGCTGGCGACTTCAGTCGGGCGGGATGCCTTGGCAGTGACCGTGGACGTTCCTTCCCATGGAGTCGTGACGTTGGTCAACTGCCATGCCGACGCCTTTAGCTCGCGGCGCAGGAGGCTCTTCGTCAGCGATGTCATCGACTGGCTGCGCAGTAGTGAAAAGAAGGTTGTCGTCATGGCGGGAGACTTCAATTTTGACCTTGCGCCGGTGGAGTCAAGCGATCTGTTTACAGATGACAAAAGGAACGACAGTGAATCTTACAGCCTTATCCTGCAAGACTTCCTCGACCTGGGCCGAAACAGCGGACCCACCAGCGCTTTTGACCGCCGCATCGATTATCTCTTTCTTTCTCGGGCCGGTTGGGAAGCTGTAGAGTTCAAGGTGCTCTACGGCAAGATTGTTGGAAAGATGGACCATCATCCCGTGTGGGCAAGGTTTCGAAAGTCTGACGGACAAGGTCCAGACTGAAGGATGAAGCGAAGAACTGATAACTTCCACAGAAGGGCCGGTGTGCGCGCCCGACCCTCGAAAGGCACCGCTGGTAATCCTAAAGTCGTCGTATCGTTCGGGCTGATTATTCAGAGTATTGCGAAGGAGCTAGGATGAAGACCAGCAAAACAGCACCCAAGGACATGGATGCGTACATCGCCGGCTTCCCAACGGATGTGCAACAGATTCTGGAAGAGATAAGGAAGAGAATCAGAAAAGCGGCACCAGACGCGGAAGAAACCATTAGTTATCGAATACCGACCTTCGCTCTGAAGGGCAGGTATTTGGTCTATTTTGCAGCCTACAAGAAACATGTCAGCCTTTATCCTGCGCCAAGAGAAAGTGAAAAATTCAAGAAAGAACTATCCGCTTATGAAGGAGGCAAGGGAACTGTAAGATTTCCATTGGATAAACCAATTCCTCTTGGGCTGATCACCAGAATTGTGAAGTTCAGGGTTAAGGAGAATCAGGAGAGCTAAACTGAAGAAGCGTTAGAAAACCTTGACCACCAACTACTCGACTTTGGGCACGTAGTAGGTGGTTCTACTGTGGACGCGGTAGCGAGGATCTTTCACTTCGACGCGAATCTTTCGCATGACGCCGTCGTTCCATTGATTCCTCGAGTAGTAGGCAAGGCTGAACGTGTTGCGAAGTTCGTGGGCCACCTTGGAATACTCTCCCGCCAAGTCGGCCAGATCGCCCACCAAATAGATTCTTCCCCCCGTTTCCTCCGAAAGCGTCTGCAACCGTTCGGTCTGGATCTGATAAACCTCCTCCAGGACCGAAAGACTCCGGCGCGCGCCGTCCACGTAGGGGTCGCCCTTTTTTGCCGAACGGATGTAGGCCTCCAGAACGTTTTTCTGCCGGTCCTTGTTCAACACGGTGACCGGATAGAGCACGGCATCACCTTGAGCCAACGACCGTCTCAGATCCTCGAATTTGAACTTGCTGGAGTTCTCCATGCCATCGCTCAGGATAACAATTGCTTTGCGCCCTGTTTCCACCGGACGCAATTGCTTCAGCCCGAGCGCAATGCCATCGTAGATTTTCGACCCGCCAAAGGGATACGAAACGATTTGCTGTAGGGCCTTCGCCAAAGTCTTTCGGCTACTGGTAAAGTTTTGAAGTTCCCGGACAAAAAAGTTGACCTCAGTGATTGCAATCTGGTCTTCGGGACGCAGCTCATTCACAAAATTGAGAGCCGCGTTCTTGATGAGTTTGAGGCTGGTGCGTGTGCTGCTGCTGTTGTCCAGGGCCAGAACCAGGTGAAACGGGGCTTCCACCGGGAAAAAGTTGGAAATCTCCTGCTCGGCGTCATCCTCGTAGACGACGAAGTCCTCACGCTTGAGCGCCGTCACATTAGTCCCTTTTTCGTCTAGAACGGTGACGTTGAGAACAACGAGATTGACGTCCACCTTGATGGCGAACGGATTCTCTTCAGCTCTTCCTTGTTCAGCAACCTTGTCAGAAGGAATCGCGCTGAACACAAGCGAGCCGAACCAGCCCGCGCCGATGAGCCATCCCGCCAGGATTATGACCCGTTTCTTCATCCGGAATAGTCTAACACGGGCTCACGTGTTTCTCTGCTCAGGAAGGTCACCATCTTGGGTCGGCGATTTCTGTCATTTCAGGAGAGTGCTTCGACCCGCGCAGGAATGGACAAACGAAGCCGAACGCGTTAGCTTTAGCCAATCTTCTTCGACTGAGGAGGCGCTATGACTATCCGCCGTTCTCGCCGGCAATTTCTTGCAGTGAGTGGTGTTGGCGCCGCATGGAGTGGGCTTGTCCAAACTGCCCTGTCACAGCCTCACGGATTCAGCCAACCTGCCGTGCAGGCGTTGCTGGTTCCGGCTGGAACCTTCGGCCCTGTCAAGATCGATGCCAACGAAAATCCCTACGGCCCCTCAGAGAAAGCCCTCCAGGCAATCCAGAAAAGTTTTGGTCAGTGCGGCCGTTACGCCGGCCACACTCCTGAACTTCACCAGGCTTTGTGCAGTCATCATCAAGTGGACTCCGGAATGCTCGAACTCGGCTACGGCTCCAGCGAGTTGTTGAAGATGGCTGTCGAGGCGTTCCTGGGCCCAGGCAAGAATGTGGTGACGGCACAGCCCACCTATGAGGCACCCTCTCGCTACGGCGCCGTTTATGATGCCACCACGATCCGGGTTCCGCTCGACGCACAGTACAGGCACGACTTGAAGATGATGCGCGCTGCCGTCAACGACAAGACGGGCATGGTCTACATCTGCAATCCGAATAATCCCACTGCAACCGTGGTGTCGGCCGACGCCATACGGATGTTTATGGACTCCATGCCACCTGAAATCCCAGTTGTTATCGACGAGGCCTACCACCATTACGTGGAGGATCCAGCCTACGCCTCCTCAGTTCCCCTGGCCAAGCAAGGCAAAGCCATCGTTGTGATGCGGACTTTTTCAAAAATCTATGGGATGGCGGGACTGCGTATGGGTTATGCGGTGGGACGCGGAGATTTAATTGGCAGGATGTCGGCCTACAAGATCTGGCTCAATGCCAACACCCTGACCGTGGTGGCCGCTCTGGCCAGCCTGGAAGACAAGGAGTTCATCGAAAGGAACCGGAAGCTGAATGCAAGTGCGCGCCTGTTTGTCGAGCAGCAAGTGACGAAAATGGGACTTGGGTATATCCCTTCGCAGGCAAACTTCCTCATGGTCGATCTGAAGCGTGACATGGGTTCGGTGGTAGGCGCTCTTCGTGCGCGGGGTGTCTTCGCAGGACGTCCCTTCCATCCTCTCCGCCAGCATCTTCGAGTGACAGTCGGTACGATGGAAGAGATGAAGCGCTTTGTGGAAGAACTGAGGACAACAGTCGGGTAGGAAGTGATCATGACCCGGTCCGATACCAAGGTGTTTTTCTCCATCGTGGGCATCGTGATTTCCAGGTTGTTGATCCAGAGTGCATCTAAGTCACGCCACTCTTTTGTTAAGGGGGAAATTGTCCCATTTGCACATTCCTCAGAGACGTGACGCCAGTTTCTTGAATTGGTTTTCACTCTCCCGCAAAATCTTCTCACTATCCATGGTCAGCAGCTCTTTGTCCTTCATTAGAATCCGTCCGTCGACCAAGCAAGCTTCGACATCGGAGCCACGAGCTGAATAGACTAGCGAGGAAACGGGGTCCACATGAGGGGTGCTGTGCAGGTTCTTTAAGTCCACTACGATTACATCCGCACGCTTTCCAACTTCCAGGCTGCCAATCTCCCGCTCCAAACCCAACGCCTTCGCCCCGCCCAGCGTCGCCATCTCCAGAACCGTTGCAGCGGGCATGGCTTCGGGGCCATACAGCGATTTTTGCAGAAGCGCCGCCAGCCGCATTTCCTGAAACATATCCAGATTGTTGTTGCAGGCGGCGCCGTCGACCCCTAGAGAGATCGGAATACCTGCCTGATGCAGCTTCCATATGGGCGCGATGCCCGACCCCAGTTTCAAATTCGAACTCGAACAATGCAATACTCTGGCTTGTCTCTCAACCAGCAAGCGCTGTTCGCGAGCGCTAGTCCAGACACAGTGCGCCAGGCAAAGGCGGTCGTGCAGCATGCCATAGCGATCGAAGGCCTCGATGTTGCCGCAGCCCGTGCGTTGGCGTACCAACCGCACTTCGTCGCGGTTCTCTGAAGCATG
>Ga0187892_10003509_pt1 | contig 28534 bp, 24 predicted proteins | sample MA1701073metaG_FD_139345 | JGI IMG/M metagenome (GOLD analysis project Ga0187892, IMG submission 139345) | Bio-ooze microbial communities from a basaltic lava cave in the Kipuka Kanohina Cave System on the Island of Hawaii, USA - MA170107-3 metaG ... | reverse complement strand
ACTACGCGTTTGGACGTGACGCGGCGCTCAACCAGAACGTTACGCGGTGGCTGCAGCAGTGGCGCCAGGCGCGGCCAAGAAGTGGAAAAGGACCGGTCGGACTGCTGGACCCCACCGAGGTGCTGCACGAGATGCGGCTTTTCAAGTCAGACGCCGAAATCGCCGAAATGCGTAGAGCCGCCGGAATCGCGGCGCAAGGCCACGCCGCCGCCCTCGAGTCGACAGCTCCGGGGAAGTACGAGTACGAAATTGAGGCATTGCTCGACTACACGTTTCGTCGCTGTGGTGCCTCGGGACCTGCGTATCCGTCGATCGTTGCTGCCGGTGCAAACGCAACAATACTTCACTACACGGAAAACGATCAGGCGATGGCTGATGGAGACCTGTTGCTGATCGACGCCGGCGCCGAGTATCAGGGCTATTGTTCCGACGTGACCCGCACCTTTCCAATTGGGAAGAGGTTCACAGCCGCGCAACGCCAGCTCTACGAGATCGTTTTGCGCGCGCAGCGGGCAGGGATCGAAGCGGTGCGGCCCGGCGCCGGCATCGACGTTCCGCACCAGCAGGCCGTCGAAACCCTGGTCGAGGGTCTCTTGAGCATCGGTCTGCTGCAAGGCGACCGCGCTGATATCATCGCGAATGAAAAGTATCGGCCCTTCTACATGCACCGCACCAGCCACTGGTTGGGAATGGATGTCCACGATGTCGGCACCTACAAGATCGGTGACCAATTCCGGACGCTCGAGCCGGGTATGGTGCTTACTGTCGAGCCCGGCTTGTACGTCGCTGCCGACAGCGAAGGAGTGGCTCCCGAGCTGCGGGGAATTGGAATCCGTATCGAGGACGACGTGCTGGTTACGCCTGGCGGTCACGAAGTGCTGACAACGGCAATCGTCAAGGATCCGGACGAGATTGAAGATATCCGATCCCGCAGCCTCTAGAATTCAATCCACCAGCTCCAACCCGGCGCTTGAGGCGGGTTGACTCACTCAATCGAATCCCATAACGCGTATCGTCCGCGACGGATGAATCATGGCCGCACCGGCGCTGCGAACAGAAGATCTTACATTCAGCCGGGACGGCGATCGTCTCAAGGCGTACGGCGCGTGGCCGCTGCGTGAAGAGCGCCTGCCGGCGCTGTTGATCATTCCCGACGTCCACGGACTGAGCGACCACTACCGCGATATCACTCAGCGCTTCGCCCGCGAGGGGTTCTTTTCGATCGCGCTCGACCTCTATAGCCGGGAGGGAGCACCAAAGCTGGGTGATATGACCTCGGTGCAGGAATGGATCCGGAACCTCGACGACCGCCGCGTCCTGGACGACATTGCCGCCGCTGTTCGCTTCCTGCGCAGTCGAGTTGAAGTGCGGAAGATATCCATCGGCGTTGTCGGCTTCTGTCTGGGGGGACAGTACGCGTTGATGTCCGCTTGTGGTCCGGCGGACGTTAACGCCTGCGTCAGCTTTTACGGCATGCTGCGCTACGCCGAATACAACGAGCGAAAGCCGAGGTCGCCGCTCGACCTCGCACCGCAGTTGTCGTGCCCGTATCTGGGCTTGTTCGGTGCCGACGACCCGCTCATCCCACGCGCGGACGTGCGCGAGGTGGAAGCGCTTCTGCGCGAGACCGGCAAGCGTACGCAGGTGAAGGCCTACGCCGGTGCCGGACATGCATTCTTCAACGACCGCCGCGCCGACATGTATCGCCCTGAAGCGGCAGCCGACGCGTGGATGAAGACAATCGCGTTCTTCCGAGAAACTTTGGCTCTCGTGTAACGCCCGGGCACCCACGCGCGTTGCCAGGGCGCTGTTGGTCCAGTACAGAAGAAGCATGACCCTGAGCGTCCTTGACCTCGGTGTAGCTCCATACGGCAGAGCTCTGGACCTTCAGGAATCCCTTGTAGCTCGCAAACTCGCCGGCGACGCGACCGACTACCTTCTGCTTGTCGAGCATGAACCAGTCTATACCCTTGGACGAGCGGCGGATGTTGCTGATCTTCGCAAAGCGGATGATAGGCTTGGCATAGATACCGTTCGGGTCGGGCGCGGCGGCGGCGTGACGTTTCATGGTCCGGGCCAGTTGGTCGCCTACCCGATTCTGAATCTCGGAGCCCATGGCCATGATGTTGGCAGATACGTCCGCAGCCTCGAGCAGGTTCTGCTTTCGACTTGTGAGCACTTTGACGTTGCCGCAGCACGCCGCCCGGGGGCTCCCGGGGTCTGGGTCGGCGACAAGAAGATCGGTTCCATCGGCATTCAGGTGCGACGCTGGATTGCGTTTCACGGTGTTGCCCTGAATGTGTCGACCGACCTGACATTCTTCTCTGCGATCGCGCCGTGCAGGATGCCGGACGTCCGCATGACCAACCTCACGGACGAAGCGTCGCGACCAATCTCGTTGGCTCAGGTGAGGGACGAGCTCGTAGAGAGTTTTCGCCGGCAATTCGATCCAGTTCACCTGCAACCGCGAAGCGAGGCGTACTCATGACGACCGCTGTGCGACGCCATCCGCCTTGGATCAAGGCGCAGCTTCCTCGCGGCGAGGGCTTCTTCGAAACCAAACGGCTGATCGAGGAGCTCTCCTTGCACACGGTTTGCCAGGAAGCGCGCTGCCCGAACGTCGGCGAATGCTGGAGCCACCGCACTGCTACGTTCATGCTGCTCGGGGATGTCTGCACGCGAAACTGCGGCTTTTGCGCCGTCACGCATGGGCGGCCTGCTCCGGTCGATCCGATGGAGCCTTGGCGGGTCGCCGAAGGCGTTGCACGACTCGGCTTGCGCCACGTTGTAGTGACTTCTGTCGATCGCGACGACCTGCCCGACGGGGGAGCCGACCACTTTGCGCGCACCGTCGAGTTGATCAAGCGACGGATACCCAAGTGCACGGTAGAGGTGTTGGTGCCCGACTTTCGTCCCGACCCGTCGGCGATCGACAGGGTCGTCGATGCGCCGGTGGACGTGCTGAATCACAACACCGAGACCGTGCCACGGCTCTACAAGACGGTTCGGCCCGGTGCCACGTACGAGCGCTCGCTCGAGTTGCTGCGACGTGCGAAGCACCGGCGGCTGGGTCTGTTGACGAAGACCGGCCTGATGCTCGGTCTGGGTGAATGCCGAGCGGAGATCACGGACGTTCTCGCGTCTCTTCGCCAGATCCAATGCGACATCGTTACGCTCGGCCAGTATCTCCAGCCCTCGCCGCGGCACCTGCCGGTGGTGCGCTACGTGGAACCGGGCGAGTTCGCCGACATCGGCAGTGAAGCGCGTGCGATGGGATTTCGTCACGTTGAATCGGGGCCGCTCGTGCGCAGCTCGTATCACGCCTGGGAGCACCTGGGCTGAGCTTCCGCGTCTTGCGATTCGAGCGCCGAGAACTTCGTCCAGTGTGTGGACATGCCCCGGTTTTTCTGAGATGTTCGCGCTCGTGTTGGCGCTAGAGTAAAGGCGAAAGAGGGATGTCTGAATGATCACATTGTACCATTACCCGGATTGCCCGTACTCGCAGAAGGTGCGGGTGGTGATGGCGGAGAAGGACTTGGAGTACGAGCGGGTTCTGGTCGATCTGCGCAAAAGTGAACAGCGGGCCCCGGAGTTCCTCAAGTTGAACCCTTACGGCAAGGTTCCTGTTCTCATTGACGAAGAAATCGTGATCTACGATTCAACGATCATCAACGAGTACATCGAGAACGAGTATCCCGCTCCCAGCTTGATGCCGGACGACTCCGCCGGCTGCGCCCGCGTCCGTCTGCTCGAGGACTTTTGTGACAATTCGTTCATCCCACCGACGTTGATTATCCTTGCGGAGTTGGCCCGCCCGCAAGCCGAACGCGACAATGAGAAGCTGCGGCGGTTCCAAGGGGAAATCGCGCGCGTCTTGGCGCATCTGGATGCGCAATTGGATGGCAAGGCCTATCTGGTCGGCGATTTCTCCCTGGCCGATTGCGCCTTCGCTCCGCGCTCGATGATCCTGCCGCAGCTGGGTGTGGAGTTAGACCCGCGTCTGCAGAACGTTGGCGGGTGGATCGGTCGCCTGCGCGAACGCGCTAGCGTACGCTCGCTGGGCCTGTAAGCCGTTACACTCCAAGCCAGACAACGAGACGGAGCACGTTGACACCCTCCGTAGGCTCGGCCATACATCACAAATAGGAATTTGTCCTAATAAGGAGGATCTGTCTGAATGGGTCTACAAGGCAGCAAGACGCACGATAACCTCAAGTCAGCGTTCGCGGGTGAGTCACAGGCGAATCGCCGCTACCTCTATTTCGCCCGCCGCGCCGACATTGAGGGTTACCCGGAGATCGGCGGGCTCTTCCGTGATACCTCAGAGGCGGAGACGGGCCACGCGTTCGGCCATCTCGATTTCCTCAAAGAGGTTGGGGATCCGTGCACGGGTGTGCCCATCGGCGACACGTCGAAGAACCTGAAGTCAGCGGTCGAGGGGGAAACCTACGAGTACACCGAAATGTATCCGGGCTTTGCCAAGACGGCGCGGGCGGAAGGCTTCGAAGAGGTCGCTGAGTGGTTCGAGACCCTGGCGCGTGCCGAGAAGTCGCACGCCGGCCGCTTCCAGAAAGGTCTCGACGGTCTGAGCTTGTAAGCAATCGCCTTTACCGCGGCTGAGGAAGCCGGCACTGTCCGCCGCTCCTCCGCCGCGGAAATCTCTGTATGGCTACAGCGAAAGTGTCGCTCGACGAAATCCTGGGTCTCGAGCGCTACGAACGTGAGCGGAACGATTTCCGCGCCAGGATCATCGCGCACAAGAAACACAGACGGGTGGCGGTGGGCGACCAGGTCACATTCGTTTTCGAGAACCACGACACCATGCTGTTCCAGATCCAAGAAATGCTGCGGGCGGAGCGCATTGTCGATCTCGACAGAGTCCGCGACGAGCTCGAAGTGTACAATTTCCTGGTCCCCGATCCGGAGCAGCTGAGTGCGACCCTGCTGATCGAAATCACCGATTCCGAGCGGATACGGGATGAGCTGATCCGCTTTCTCGGCATCGACGAGTGTGTCTCCCTGCAAATCGGTCACCGGTATCAGATCGCGGCACAGTTCGAGCCCGGGCGTTCCAAGGATGACAAGCTCAGCGCCGTGCAGTACGTCCGTTTCGAGTTTACATCCGATCAGCGGCAGGCATTTCTTGCCGGAGCGGAACCCACACGGTTGGTCATCGAGCATCCCAACTACCGACATGCAACGCAGATCGACGGCGCGGTACTGGCATCGTTGCAGAGAGATCTCGCATGATCGTCAGGAGGACGCGGCAATTGGTGGCCGTTTTGTCGGCGGTGCGCGCAGAGCGCGACCATCCCAGCGCACAGGCGATCTATGAGCGGGTTCGGCGGGACATTCCAACGATCAGCCGCGGCACGGTGTATCGGAATCTGAGCAAGCTCGAGGGCGAGCGGCAGGTGCGCAGCTTTCGACTCGCGGATGGCCCCGTGCTGTACGACGGCGTGGTCAACAATCATGACCACTTCGTTTGCGAGCGCTGCGGAAGCATCACGGATCTCGAAGGTGCGAGCGCTACTCATGAGAGCCATCGCCAACTGAGCAGTGCCGGCTATCTCATCGAACGACAGACGGCGACGTACTACGGATTGTGTCCGGATTGCGGAGCCCAAGACTGAATCTGTTCTGGAATACTGTGATGCGGTGGATATCGAAGGATCGCAAGCTCATTGGTCTGATCCTGATGGCTCTCCCGTGGGCGTGCTCTGAATCGCCGGTTCCGTCAGAGCAGCGACAGCAGGGCATCGCCGTCGATCAGGGAACCGTTGGCAGGATCACGGTCCGCGTCCTCTACCGGGGTACGGCGCCAACCCCGAAAGCGATCGTCATGGGGAGCGCGCCGCAGTGTGCGCTGGCGCATGAGGCGCCGGTGTACGATCAAACGCTTGTCGCACGTGAGGGCCGATTGCAGAACGCCATCGTCTACATCGAGAAGGGACTCGAAGCGTACGGGTTCGCGGCGCCGACGACAGGGGTTGAGATCGACCAAAAGGGCTGTCTCTACGAGCCCCGGGTCGCTGTGGCGATGGTCGGGCAGCCGGTCGATTTCCTCAACAGCGACGCCGAGGCGCACAACGTCCATGGATTCCCGCAGAGCGTCTCCTCGTGGAACTTCATTTTGAGCCGCAAGGGTGCAAAGCGGACCCTGACGTTCGAAAAACCGGAGATCGGTATCCGCGTTGGGTGCGACATCCATCCGTGGATGCGCGGCTACCTGGGGCTCACGACTCACCCCTTCGCCGGAGTAACACCCGCAGATGGGTCCGTGGTCTTGGAAGGCGTGCCACCTGGAGAGCACACCGTAGCGGCGTGGCACGAGATGCTAGGTGCGAAGACAAAGCAGGTGACGCTGATGCCGAAGGGGGCTGTAGAGGTCGATCTCGTCTACGGCGAGTAGTTGAGCTGGCAGGATCGGTCAGATCTGGAAGGCGGGCATGGCTAGCCCGCCCTCCGTCGTTTGGGATTCAGAATCCCGGAACTTTCTTGGCGCGATCGTAGATGTGGTAGACTAGTCCCCACCCGAGCAAGACAATCAAGCCCAGCCAGATCGGCCCCATCCACGCAGGGTTGGCGGCCCAGGTCATGTGCTGGTTGAGCATCAGGAAGACGAGCGGAACGGACATGTACGTGTTGTGCCTCGAACGTGTTCCGGCGAGCGCCACCTTGTCCGGGTTCGGCGCCTGGCCGTTCTTGGTCGCCGTGACGATCTCCCGTTGAGCCGGCCAGATGCGAAACCAGACGTTGAACGCCATGATGGTGCCGAAGGTGCTGCCGAGATGAATGGCGTAGCCGCGGAATGAGAACCCTGTCAGCTGGAACAGCGCCATCAAAAGGATGGCGAGGACGATCCCGGCGGCGAAACCGGCCTCGGGGGCCTTCACGGGGCCGCTGTAGAGAAAGTCGTAGATGAAGGGGGCAATAAACACCAACAAGATCATCGCGATGTTGGCGATGCTCCAGGTGGCATCCGACTCCAAGGCGACGCCCCCGTGATAGAAGACCAGGAGCAGGAGGAATACACCGGTCACCCATGTAAAGGCTGCACCCCAGCGGAACCAATAGAGGGCTCGGGGCATCAGCTCGGGGACCACCTTTTTCTTGGTTTCGGCGTCCATCGTCGGAGCGAAGGCGCTGTTCACCCAGTTGAAGAAGTAGAGCAGGCCGATCCACAAGATGCCCGCAACCACGTGAATCCAGCGAAACAACGACTCGACGATACTCATGGCTTCCATAACCTCTCCTGTGTTCGGTTGTGGATCCGCTGGCCCGCCAGCATCTCCGTGAATCCTCGGTGCGCTACCGAATAGGGCTTCGCAATCGACGTTGTCAAGCGACGCAGAAGATCCTTGCGCCTGTGATAGTTCCGTGTCATTGCAGGAATCGGCTGGCAATATGGATCTGCCGTCGATCATCCCCGTATTCGCCCTTCCGAACGTCGTCCTCTTTCCGGGCGTGCCCCTGCCGCTTCACATCTTCGAGCCGCGCTATCGCGATATGGTTCGTGATTGTGCCGCCAGCCACGAGATTGTCGGGATCTCATTGCTGCGCGGCGATTGGCAAAAGGAGTACTACGCTACGCCTGACATTTTCGAAACTGGATGCGCCGGAAAGCTTGTTAATGTCGAGAACCTGGAAGACGGCCGCTTCAACATACTTCTGCACGGTGTCCGCGAGTTCCAGATCGAGCGGCACCTGTTCAAGAAAACCTATCGCGAGGCCCGAGTGAACTGGCGAATCGGTGGGCACGAGGCCATCAGCGATGACGTCCGCGACACCTTGATCCGTCGCTTGAGTGACCTGTTTCGCAACGAGCCCGAAAGCCCGGCACACCGACTGCTGCAGGATCGCACATTATCCGATGAGCTTCTGGTCAACTTCTTCTCGTACGTCCTGGAGATCCCACCCTTGGAGAAGCAGACACTGCTGCAAGCGACGAGCATCCAGCAACGGGCTGAACGCCTGCGCGACGTGATCGACTTCCACCTGGAGGAGCGTCGCTTGACGCTGAAAGGCGGGGGCTCCGACCGTTTTCATTGAGGCGCGTCGACTTCGCCGCGCGACTGAGCTCATGGGGAAAGTCAGCATCGCATGCCTCGCCGTGTCCACCGTCGTGGTTCTGATCACGTTCGGACAGGGCATGGGCTTGCTGCGCGGAGGCGATGTGGCGTCCCACCTGTACTGGGCAATGGGCACCCTGCTCTGTGTCCTGGCAGCAAATGTGCTCGCGATGATCCACGCTGCGCAAAGCGACCGGCTAATTCGCGTCCTCCGCCAGCATATGGCCGAGACGCGTGCAGAGGAGCCGGTCGATAGACTCGACGATGCTTCACGGCTATAGAAAAAACGTCGCCCTCACATAGCTACCGTCGCGTCGACTGCGTGCGCGTCGCGCTGTACACCGGGCGAGGAGTGAGTGCCATGAGCAAAACGTTCAAAGAACTGCTGGCCGAGGCCCGCAAGGCGATTCCCGAGTGGTCGGCCGATCAGGTTTACGAAAAGCTGAACAACGGCGCGGGCTACACTCTGATCGACGTGCGCGAGAAGGAAGAGTATCGCGAAGGCCATCTGCGCGGCGCCATATCGCTTCCCCGCGGCTTCCTCGAAATCCGTGTCGAGGAGACGATTCCAGACAAGAATGCGCCGGTGATCGCCTATTGTGCCGGCGGAACGCGATCCCTCCTGGCAGCTAGAGGGATGTCCGAAATGGGCTACACCAATGTCGTCTCCATGACCGGCGGTTACACGGCTTGGAAGGGCGCCGGCCTGCCGTGGGAACAAGACCATCAGTTCAGCGCGGAGCAACTCAGCCGCTACAGTCGTCATTTCATGCTTCCCGAGGTCGGCGAAGAAGGTCAGGCGAAATTGCTGAAGAGCAAGGTTCTTTGCGTCGGCGCCGGTGGGCTGGGCTCGCCGACGGCGTTCTATCTCGCTGCCGCGGGCGTCGGAACGATCGGAATCATCGATCACGACACAGTCGATCTGAGCAACCTGCAGCGTCAGATCCTGCACACCAACGATCGTGTCGGCATGCCGAAGATTGAATCGGCACGCCTGACACTGACTGCGCTCAATCCGGATGTCCGCGTCATTGGCTACGAGGAGCGCTTGTCCTCGGACAACATCATGCGGATCATCGAAGATCAGGATTACGATGTTGTCGTCGACGGTTGCGATAACTTTCCGACCCGCTACCTCGTCAATGACGCCTGCGTCATGAAAGGCAAGCCGAACGTGCACGGCAGCATCTTTCAGTTCGAAGGCCAGGCTTCCGTGTTCTATCCTCATCGCGGGCCGTGCTACCGCTGCTTGTTCCCGGAGCCGCCGCCCCCGGGGGCGGCGCCGAGTTGCGCCGAAGCCGGCGTTCTCGGCGTCCTGCCGGGTTTGGTTGGCTCGGTTCAAGCGCTGGAGACGATCAAGATCATTCTGGGAATCGGCAAGCCCCTGATCGGGCGGATGGTGTACTTCGACACGCTGAGCATGGAACTGCGCGTCCACAAGCTGAAGAAGGATCCGAATTGTCCCATCTGTGGGGCCAATCCAACGATTACCGAACTGATCGACTACGAAGAGTTCTGCGGATTGCGCGGCGCTCACGACGCCGAGGCATCACAACCCGCGGCCTGATCGCCCCCCTTCCTGACCAACTGACCAACCACAAGGCCCTGCCAGGCAGCGCAGCGGGGGCGGGCTTTCCGCAGTCGTGTAAAGCCGGGGGCCTGTTCAGCAGAACAAAGTCTTGACAGATAGGCCATTTCTCGACTATTCGTTCGGTCAAAGGGCTCTTCGGCCTTATGAAATTCGGCGAACTCGAAATCGACCTCGACGACATCGACCTGCACATTGTCTCGTTATTGCAGGAGAACTGTAAGCTTCCCCTAGCCAAAATCGGCGACAAGGTCGGGTTGTCAGCCCCGGCTGTGGTCGAGCGAGTGAAGAAGCTCGAGGACAGCGGCGTGGTGGCCGGGTATCGGGCAATTCTCGATGCGCGGTTGCTGGGCAAGGACGTCACCGCTTTCATCGGAGTTTCGATCGGTCATCCGCGACGCATCGCCCAGTTCGAAAGCGAAGTCGTCCGCATCGACGACGTTCTCGAATGCCATCACGTGACCGGGCACTACACACTCCTGCTGAAGGCCAAGACGTCGAATACGTCGACGCTCGAGGAGCTGATCAGCAGAGTCCGATCGATCGAAGGGGTAGAGCGTACCGAAACGATGGTCGTGTTGTCGACGCACGTCGAACGCACACAGATCACGATCACTTCGCCGGGCGAGCCGCCGCCGAAACGGGGGCGACGCAATGGCGAACGAGCCACCGTCAATCTCAAGGGAGTCTGACGATATGGACGGGATGATGAGGCCGAAGAAACAGGGGTTGTACGATCCGCGCAACGAGCACGACGCGTGTGGCGTCGGTTTCGTTGCCAACATCAAGGGCGTCAAGTCGCATGCCATCGTCCAAAAGGGACTCCGGATGCTGGAGAACCTCACCCATCGCGGTGCATGCGGCTGTGATCCCGAAACCGGAGATGGCGCCGGCATCCTGATGCAGGTGCCGCACGCGTTCTTCGAAAAGGAATCGCACGGCCTCGGCTTCACGCTGCCCAATCCCGGTGAGTACGGCGTCGGCATGGTTTTCCTGCCGCGCGATGTGCGCGAACGCAATGTGTGTCGAGAGATCTTCGAGCGCGTCGTCCACGACGAGGGACAACATCTCATCGGTTGGCGAACGGTGCCGACCGAAGCGTCCGCGTGTGGCTGGTTGGCGCGGAAGGCGATGCCGGAGATCCGGCAGATCTTCATCAGGGGAAGCAAAGGCGTCCGCGATGCGGCAACTCTCGAGCGCAGGCTCTACATCATCCGCAAGCGCGTGGAGCGGGCAATTCGCGAAGCGGACCTGCGCGACTCAGAGGCATTTTACGTCGCCAGCCTCTCGACTCGAACGATCGTCTACAAAGGGATGCTGCTACCGGCTCAATTCATCCCGTTCTATGCCGACCTTTCCGACTCGGCGTTGTCCAGCGCGATCGTCCTGGTTCATCAACGCTTCAGCACGAACACGTTTCCGTCGTGGGATCGGGCACACCCGTATCGCTTCATGGCCCACAACGGGGAGATCAATACGCTGCGCGGCAATGAAAACTGGATGCACGCGCGCGAACGCATGTTTGCGTCGCCTCTGTTCGGAGAAGACATCGACAAGATCCTCCCGATCATCGAGGAAGCCGGCAGCGACTCGGCGAAGTTCGACAACTGCCTGGAGCTCCTGTTGCACACGGGGCGTTCGTTACCCCATGCGGTGATGATGATGATCCCCGAAGCCTGGCAGAAGCATGAGGGAATGAGCGAGACGAAACGCTCCTTCTACGAGTACCACTCGTGTCTCATGGAGCCCTGGGACGGTCCTGCCTCGATCGCCTTTACCGATGGCCATCTGGTCGGAGCGGTTCTCGACCGCAACGGACTGCGACCATCTCGGTACGTCGTCACCAAAGACGGCCTCGTCGTCATGGCCTCGGAAGTCGGCGTAATCGACATCGCCCCGGACAACGTCGAACAGAAGAATCGCTTGCAGCCCGGCCGTATGTTCCTGGTCGACACGGCCAACGGGCGCATCGTCGACGACGAGGAAATCAAGGAAGGGATGGCGAGGCGCAAACCGTATCGCGCCTGGCTCGACCAAAACATGATTCGCGTCTCCGATCTGCCGGCACCGAGCGGTACAGCGGAGCGGGTTTCCGAGGAGTCTCTGGAAATCAGCCAGAACGTGCACGGCTACACCTTGGAAGAGCTGCGGATTCTGATGGCGCCGATGGCGATCAACGGACAAGAGGCGGTCGGGTCGATGGGGACCGACACACCGCTGGCTGCTCTGTCGAATCGGGCGCATCTGCTGTTCAACTATTTCCATCAACTGTTCGCACAAGTGACGAACCCGCCGATCGACCCGATTCGCGAAGAGCTCGTCATGTCGCTGAAAGCTCCACTCGGCGCGGAACAGAATCTGTTCGACGAAACCCCCGAGCACGCACATCAGCTGGAGCTCGACAATCCGGTCATCGACGCCGCGTCCCTGCGCAAGATCAAGGACGTGTCGAACGGACGCATCGGGACTATCACGCTGGAAGCGCTCTTTCCGGTTGCCCGCGGAGGCGAGGGACTTCGTCAAGGGCTCGACGAACTTTGTCGCCGGGCGGCAGATGCCGTGCGCGAAGGATACAGCATCATCGTGCTCTCCGATCGCGGCCACGATCGCGAGCGCGCGCCGATCCCGAGTCTGCTGGCGACCGCAGCCGTGCATCACCACTTGATTCGCGACGGCAGCCGGACCCGATGCGGGCTTGTTGTCGAGAGCGGTGAGCCCCGCGAGGTGCATCACTTCTGCTTACTGGTCGGTTACGGCGCAGGTGCGGTGAACCCGTACCTCGCTTGCGAGTCGGTCGCTCATCTGGTGAGCACTGGCATCGTCAAGGGTGTGTCGCCCGAGGAAGCCGTCGATCACTACCTCAAGGCCGCCAACAAGGGTCTCCTCAAGGTCATGACGAAGATGGGGATCTCGACGGTGCAGAGCTATCGCGGGGCCCAGATCTTCGAGGCTGTCGGACTCGAACATGAGGTGATCGACCGCTACTTCACGTGGACCCCGTCGCGGATCGAAGGCGTCGGCCTCGACGTGATCGCGGAGGAATGCGCCCAGCGGCACCATCGTGCGTACGAGATTGCCGATCCCCTCGAAGACGATCTCGATCCGGGCGGACAATATCAGTGGCGCCGGCGCGGCGAGTACCACATGTACAATCCCGACAGCGTCGCCAAGCTACAGCACGCATGTCGCTCCGGAAGCTACCGGCTGTTCAAGGAGTACTCAGCGATCATCAACGACCAGAACGAAAGCTTGTGTACCATCCGCGGTCTGCTGAAGCTGAAGAAGGGCAGGCCGGTTCCGCTCGAAGAGGTCGAGCCCGCATCCGAGATCGTCAAGCGGTTCAAGACGGGCGCGATGTCTCTCGGCTCGATCAGCCGGGAGGCGCACGAAAATCTGGCTATCGCGATGAACCGAATCGGCGCCAAGTCGAACACCGGAGAAGGCGGCGAAGACCCGGTGCGCTTCAAGCCGGACCCCAACGGCGACTACCGCCGGAGCGCGATCAAGCAGGTGGCTTCAGGACGCTTCGGCGTGACCAGCTACTACCTGGTCAACGCCGACGAGCTGCAGATCAAGATGGCGCAAGGGGCCAAGCCGGGCGAAGGTGGCCAGCTACCTGGCCACAAGGTCGATGAGTACATCGCCAAGATCCGCTACTCGACCCCAGGGGTTGGACTGATCTCGCCGCCGCCGCACCATGACATCTATTCGATCGAGGATCTGGCACAGCTGATCCACGACCTGAAGAACAGCAACGACCGCGCCCGCGTCAGCGTCAAGCTGGTCGCCGAAGTCGGAGTCGGCACGGTTGCCGCCGGGGTCGCCAAAGCAAAGGCCGACGTCGTACTGATCAGCGGTGATTCAGGCGGCACTGGTGCATCGCCCCTGACCTCGATCAAGCACGCCGGGCTGCCCTGGGAGCTTGGTCTGGCCGAGACTCAGCAGACTCTGGTGATGAACGATCTGCGCGGACGGATCCGGGTCGAGACCGACGGCCAGTTGAAGACCGGCCGTGATGTGGCCATTGCCGCCTTGCTCGGCGCCGAAGAGTTCGGCTTCGCGACGGCCGCGCTGATTGCTTCCGGTTGCATCATGATGCGCGTGTGCCACCTCAATACGTGTCCGGTCGGAGTTGCGACCCAGGACCCGGTCTTGCGCAAGAAGTTCACTGGCAAGCCGGAGCACGTCGTCAATCTGATGATGTTCATCGCCGAGGAGTTGCGCGAGCTCATGGCGCAGCTCGGCTTCCGCAAGCTCGAAGACATGGTGGGACGCGTCGACCTCCTCGATGGTACCGAGGTCGTCGAGCATTGGAAGGCGCGCGGTATCAATCTGAGCCACATCCTCCACCGACCCGATGTTCCGAAGGAAGTTCCGACTCATTGCGTCCAGAAACAAGATCACGGCCTCGAGAAGGCTCTGGACGTGCAACTCATTGACGCTGCAAAACCGGCGCTCGAAGACGGCAAGCGCGTCGACCTCGACTTTGCGATCCGCAATACGAATCGAACGGCCTGCACCATGTTGTCCGCCGAGGTGTCGCGCCGCTGGGGCGAGGGCGGGTTGCCTCCCGAAACGATCAACATCAAGCTCACCGGGTCGGCCGGCCAGAGTTTCGGTGCGTTTCTCGCAAACGGCATCGCGGTCAACCTCGAAGGCGACGCCAACGACTACTTCGCCAAGGGTATGTCCGGCGGGCTGATCGTGATGTATCCGCCGAGAAACGCCAGCTTCGTCCCGGAAGACAACATCATTGTGGGCAACGTGTCTCTCTACGGGGCGACAGGCGGCGAAATCTTCCTGCGCGGCCAGGCGGGCGAACGGTTCTGCGTGCGCAACAGTGGTGCGACTGCCGTCGTAGAAGGTGTCGGCGATCACGGCTGTGAGTACATGACTCGCGGAACCGTCGTCGTGCTCGGCAAGACCGGAAGAAACTTCGCTGCGGGCATGAGCGGTGGCGTCGCTTACGTGATGGATGTTGACGGTATGTTCCGGAGACATTGCAACGTCGGCATGGTCGAGGTCGAGCCTGTGGATGAACAAGACGCTGTGGAGTTGCATCAGTTGATTCGCCGTCACTACGACTACACCAAGAGCTCGGTCGCCTGGCGCGTTCTCTCGGGTTGGAAGGATCACCTCGCCAGCTTCGCTCGAGTCATGCCGGTTGAGTACCGCAAGGTCTTGGCCAGTCAGCACCTCGATTCCGACGAGGCGAAGCTGGCAAGCGTCTAGGCGCTTGTCGGACGGCAGATAACAACATGTTGTCAGAGACGGCAGCGAGGGCAGCCCGCAGTGAGCCAACAGCGAACGGACGCGCAGCGCGACAGCCGCGGCGCAGCCGCCTAGTTGGCGCTTGCCAAGCGATAGACTGACGAGAGAGACGAGAAATGGGCAAGATCACGGGATTTCTGGAGTACGGACGAGAGCTGCCGGCGCGGCGTCCGGTCCCCGAGCGCCTGCGTGACTGGCGCGAGCTGGAAGGCAAGCACGCCGACGATGCGCTACAAAAGCAAGCGGCGCGCTGCATGGATTGCGGTATCCCGTTTTGTCACAAGGGTTGCCCGCTCGGGAACATCATCCCCGACTGGAACGACCTCGTCTATCGTGGCCGCTGGCGCGAGGCCATCGATCGGCTGCACTCCACCAACAACTTTCCGGACTTCACCGGCGCGATCTGCCCTGCGCCCTGCGAGGAGGCCTGCGTTCTCAACATCAACGACGATCCCGTCACCATCAAGCAGATCGAAAAGCAGATCATCGCGCGGGCGTTCAAGGAGGGATGGGTGGCTCCGGAGGTTCCCGCGGTACGCACCGGGAAGACCGTTGCAGTCGTCGGATCGGGGCCGGCAGGTTTGGCTATTGCTCAGCAGCTAGCGCGTGCCGGACACGCCGTGATGGTTTTCGAAAGAGCGGATCGTATCGGCGGCCTGCTGCGCTACGGTATCCCCGACTTCAAGATGGAGAAGCACCTGGTCGACCGACGCATGCAGCAGATGGAGGCGGAAGGCGTTGTCTTCCGGCCGAGCACGAACGTTGGCGTCGACTTTCCGGTCGATCGGCTGCGCGCCGAGTTCGACGCCACTATTCTCGCCGGCGGCGCAACCTTGGCCCGCGATCTGCCTGTCCCAGGCCGCGAGCTGAAGGGCGTTCATTTCGCGATGGACTTCTTGCCGCAGCAGAACAAGGTCGTCGCCGGGGACCGCATTCCGAATCAGATCCTCGCGACCGGCAAGCACGTTGTCATTCTCGGCGGCGGCGACACCGGATCGGACTGCTTGGGCACCTCGAACCGGCAAGGCGCGAAGTCGGTGCACCAATTCGAGTTGCTGCCGCAACCGCCTGATACGCGCACCGAAGAGACCGCGGCGTGGCCCTACTGGCCGATGATCTTGCGCACGTCTTCGTCGCACGAAGAAGGCGTCGTCCGCGATTGGAGTATCAACACCAAGGCATTCAGCGGTGACGCCGAAGGTAATGTCCGGAAGCTCCACGGTATCCGACTGGAGTGGTTCAAAGACGAGGCGGGTCGGCCGAAAATGCGAGAGGTGCAAGGTAGTGAGTTCGAGCTGAAGGCCGATCTGGTCTTGTTCGCGCTCGGTTTTCTCGGGCCCGAACGAGAAGGCTTGCTGAACGGCCTGGGCGTCGAAATGACCGACCGCGGCAACGTCGCCGTCAAGGATTGGATGACCTCGGTGCCGGGAGTCTTCGCGTGTGGCGACACGCGGCGTGGCCAATCGCTGGTTGTTTGGGCCATCTGGGAAGGGCGCGAGTGCGCTCGGGCCGTCGACCGCTATCTCATGGGATCGACCGACCTCCCGAGTAGCCCAAACCCGTTCTGATTTACCGACCGCTCGCCCGGGGCGAGAGCTCAATTGTAATACGGGCGCTGCGATGACAGAGTTTCGCCAAGGTGGAGAAGCGAGGTCCTTCACAGTTCGTTCGTCGCGTCCAGGCTACACTCACGCAACGCCGAATGCTGGCAGCCGGTGATCGAGTGCTGGTTGCCGTCTCGGGAGGCCCGGATTCGATGGCCCTTCTCGAGGTGCTTTCGGAATGTGCGCCATCCTGCGGCTTCGAGATCGAGGTCGGGCATTTCAACCACCGGCTGCGCGGCGTCGACTCCGATCGCGATCAGGCTCTCGTACAGGAACACTGCGCGAAGCTAGGTGTGGCTTGCCATGTCGAGCAGGCAATCGCGCGCGAGGTTGTGCGCAACGTCGAGGAAACCGCGCGAACGGAGCGCTATCGCTTCCTCTTCCGGATGGCGAAGCAGTTGCACTGCAGAAGCATTGCGACCGGGCACACACGCGATGACCAGGCCGAGACCGTCCTGATGCGGTTGATCCGCGGCAGTGGCGTCGACGGGCTAGCGGCGATCCGTGCGGTGCGCGGGGACGGGGTGATCCGCCCGTTGATCGATTGTCAGCGCCGGCACGTGCTGGCCTATCTGGAAGAACGAGGAACCAGATATTCCGAGGACTCCATGAATAGCGATCCTCGGCTTCTTCGCACTCGCGTACGCCAACAAATTTTGCCGGCGATTCGCACGCTCAACCCCGAGCTCGTTCGAACGCTGGCGCGGACGGCAGACCTTGCTGCTGCCGATGCCGACCTCCTCGAGGGCCTGGCGGTCGCGGCGGCGCGGGAGAGGACCGGAAACGATGGAACCCTGGATCTGACCTCCCTCGGCGACCTACCGGCCGGGTTGCGCGGACGCGTCGTCAGAAGCTGGCTCAAGCAGCAACGCGGTACGTTGAGAGGAATCGGCGCAGTGCATTTGAGCGCGTTGTTGCGGTTGGCGGAAGGCGAGGGAGCATCGCGATGGCTGCAGGTGCCGGGTGGCGGAGTGGTCGTCCGCAACTATCGACGGTTGCAGTTCGACTGCGATGCGCCGCCGCAGAGCCATCAGTTTCGGCACGCGGTGGTCGACGGTGACAACTTCCAACTCACCTGTGGATGGCAGGTGTCGGCTGCATTGCATTCAGGCCCTTGTGAGTTGCCTTTGACGGAACGCAGCTTGTGGTGCTTTTGGGCGGATGCCGACGCGCTCTGCGGCGGTTTGCTGCTTCGAAACGCGGCGCCAGGGGATCGCATCCAGCCGTTGGGCTTGCGTGGACATCGGAAGCTGCAGGATGTCTTCGTGGATCGCAAGGTGCCGCGCGCGCGACGATGGCAACATCCCGTGCTGGAGGCGGGCGGTCATGTGCTTTGGGTGCCCGGCCTCGTTCGCAGCGACCACGCTCCCGTTTTGCCGGAGACGCGAAGGGCGTGGCGGGTCGCAATCGAGCCCTCTGCCGTTGCTGGGGAGTGATCCCTATGTTAGCTTACCGTGAGGAGTTTTTTGACTGCTGATGGTGACCCAATTCTCGCGCAACGTCGCTCTGTGGCTAGTCCTGGGGCTGATGTTTCTTCTCCTCTTCAAGGTCTTCAATACGCAGCAAGACCGCGACACGACGATTTCCTTCAGTGATTTCGTCGCGGCTGCGGAAAACGGCGAGATCAAGAAGGTCGAAATACAAGGACAGAACATTCGCGGCGAGTACCAGAACGAGGATCGTTTCAAGACGTACGCGCCGGAAGACCCGGACCTCATTCGCACCCTGCGCGACAAGGGAGTGCGGATTGAAGCGATGCCGGAGGACGAGGACCCCTGGTACATCGTCGTCCTGGTGCAGTGGTTTCCAATGCTGCTGCTCATCGGTATCTGGATCTTCTTCATGCGACAGATGCAGATCGGTGGCGGTAAGGCCATGTCCTTCGGCAAGAGCCGCGCAAAGCTGCTGAGCGAAAACACGCAGAAGGTTACCTTCAACGACGTGTCCGGCGTCGATGAAGCAAAGGAAGAGCTCGAAGAAATCATCGCGTTCCTGAAGGATCCCAAGAAGTTCACCAAACTTGGCGGCCGCATCCCCAAGGGCGTTCTGCTCGTCGGCTCGCCCGGCACCGGGAAAACGCTGCTGGCGCGGGCAATCGCCGGCGAGGCAGGCGTCCCATTTTTCTCGATCAGTGGCTCGGACTTCGTCGAGATGTTCGTCGGCGTCGGCGCGTCACGCGTCCGCGACCTTTTTGTTCAGGGCAAGAAGAACGCTCCGTGCATCATCTTCATCGACGAAATCGACGCCGTCGGACGACACCGCGGCGCAGGGCTCGGCGGTGGACACGACGAGCGCGAGCAGACGCTGAACCAGCTTCTGGTAGAGATGGACGGCTTCGAAACGAACGAAGGTGTCATCCTCGTCGCTGCCACCAACCGGCCAGACGTTCTCGACCCGGCCTTGCTGCGGCCCGGGCGTTTTGACCGCCGCGTGGTAGTTCCCCGGCCCGACGTGAAGGGACGCGAAGGAATCCTCAAGGTTCACACGCGCAAGGTGCCGCTCTCGGGCGACGTCAACCTCCCGCTGCTCTCTCGTAGCACGCCCGGGTTCGCCGGTGCCGATCTCGAGAACCTGGTCAATGAAGCCGCGCTGCTCGCTGCCCGCCAAGGCAAAGACAAGGTCGAAATGGCCGACTTCGAAGTCGCCAAGGACAAGGTCATGATGGGAGCCGAGCGCAAGAGCATGATCATGAGCGCGGACGAACGCCGGACGACGGCGTACCACGAAGCCGGGCACGCTCTCGTTGCCAAGCTCCTGCCGAATACCGATCCCGTCCATAAAGTCACAATCATCCCGCGTGGAATGGCGCTCGGCGTGACCCAGCAAGTGCCGATCGACGATCGGCACTCCTATTCGAGGGAGTTCATTCGCAACGCGCTGACAATCCGTTTCGGTGGCCGCGCCGCCGAAGAGTTGGTGATGGGTCAGATCACGACCGGTGCCTCCGACGATATCGAAAAGGCCACCGACTGGGCGCGGAAGATGGTCTGCGAATGGGGCATGAGCGACAAGCTGGGCCCAATGACATTCGGCAAGAAGGAAGAGCAGATCTTTCTCGGACGGGATTTTACGCAATTGCAGGACTACTCCGAGCACACGGCTGTCGAGATCGATGAGGAGGTCAGACAGATCATTCGCGAGAGCTACGAGGAAGCACGGGGCCTGCTCTCCAGCAACCTCGAGGTGCTTCATAAGGTCGCGGAGGCTCTGTTGGAGAAAGAGGTGTTGGACGGGGCGGAGATCGATCAGATCATGCGGACATACGGCAGCACCAATGGCACCGGCCAGCTCGCAACCGAGGGCGCCGGCGCCGGGGCGTGAGAGACCGCCGAATCTCAAGACCCGGTCGATTCCCCAAAGTACAACGTCCTCGATGAGAAGGGCGTGGCCTGCGTCCAATGGTCGATCTCACCGCTGCGTGAGGATCGATTGGCCAGGTCGAGCAGCGCGCATCTCGTCAATGCGGATCGAACGATTCGGGCATGGTCGAACTCGTCTCCAACCTGCGGATCCAAGACGCGATCGATATCCTGATCATCGCGTATGTCATCTATCGCATCATCGACCTCATCCGCGGGACGCGCGCGATTCAGATGCTCACCGGTCTCGGTGTGGTGTTCCTGATCTACCTCTCTTCACAATCGTTTCAGCTGTACACGCTCAACTGGATTCTCGACAACTTCCTGAGCTCGATCCTGCTGGTGATCGTCGTCATTTTTCAGGACGACATCCGGCGGGCCCTGACTCAGGTGGGAACGCGAACCTTCATCGGATCCGAGCCCAAGCTACAACAGCAGGACCTCGAGGAAATCGTGCGCGCCGCCGTTTCGTTGGCGAGCAAGCGCATCGGCGGGCTGATCGTCATTCAGCGTGAGGTCGGCCTGAACCAGTACATGGAAGTCGGAACGCATCTGGACGCCAAGGTGAGTCGCGAGCTGATCGGCAGCATCTTCCTTCCGGCTTCACCGATCCACGACGGTGCGCTCATCATCGACCAGGGCCGCATCATCGCCGCCGGGTGCTTCTTGACGCTGACGACCAATCCATACGTCAGCAAGACACTCGGCACCCGTCATCGAGCCGCCATCGGTCTCACCGAGGAGACCGATGCCATCGTCGTCGTCGTGTCCGAGGAGGACAGCACCATTTCACTGGTGCGCGAGGGGAGAATCACGCGCGGGATGGATGCCGGAACCCTGCGCAATACCCTTCAGAAGCTGCTGAACCCATGACCTCGGCGGCGCAAAGACGACGCGCCCTGTGGGGCAGGCTGCGGCAGGCCGCCCTCGATCCCGAACGGTGGCGGCATGCTCTAACCCACAACGTCGTCCTCAAGCTGCTTTCTCTTGGGTTCGCGTTCGGGCTTTGGGCGTTCGTGAATTTCGGCGAACGCGATACGGAAGAGGCGCTCAAGGTGCCGCTGGAGCTCCGTAACATTCCCGCTTCGTTGGTGATCACGAGCCCGCGGGTAGATTTCATTGACTTGCGTATCATGGGACCAAGGACGCTTCTCGGGCGTATAGACCGCAATCGGCTCTCGATCATGTTGGACCTCAATGGTGTGCGCCCCGGTCCTGCGGTCTTCCGCGTGGCGACGGAGGCATTGAACCTGCCGAGGGGCGTTCGCGTCGTCCGCATCAATCCCGCCGTTGTCACTCTCGACCTGCAGCGCGTTACGAAGAAAACCGTACCGGTCCAGTTGCAGCTCGATGGCGAGCCCCCGGTGGGATTCAAGGTGGTCTCGGCGCGTATCGCGCCGGAGACCGTGGAGATCACCGGTCCCGGCGGCGAGCTAAAGGATGTCGACGCGATTCAAACGACGCCGCTCGCTCTGAGCGATGCGGAAGCAGGGGTCATCACACAGGAATTGCCACTGGAGTCGACCGGCGACTATCTTTCCTACGACGTCTCGCGGGTCACGGCTGAGATCCGCATCGAGGAAGTCCAGGTGCGACGCGAGGTGGAAGGCGTAGCAGTTGAAGTTCGCAACACAACAGAAAATGCAGCCGTGTCCCCAGCCAGTGTCGAAGTGACGGTGCGCGGGCCAAAACGCATGGTTGGAGCCATCCAGTCGGGCGATATCCACGTCTTCGTGGACGCGGCGGCAGGCGAGGGGATTGCCAAGCTGCTCGCCGAAGTTCCAGAACCGGCCGAACTGGTTTCGATCGAACCGAAGATGGTCATGTTGACGGTGCAGCGTACGACGCCGACGCCGACGGACAGGGCCGCGTCGGAAGCTGGAGCCAAGGGCCCCAAAAGGAAGCGGGCGTCTGCACCCGGCGGCGCGAGGAAGTGATGCCCGCGGGAAGACTTTTCGGGACGGATGGAATTCGGGGCGTTGCGAACGTCGCGCCGCTGACGCCCGAGTTTCTGGTGAACCTGGGCAAGGCTGTTGCGAGCTCATGGGCTGCCGGCGCCCAGCCGCCGCGCTTCGTTGTCGGCCGCGATACTCGCATCTCGGGGCCCATGCTGGAAGCAGCCCTGGCCGCGGGAATGAGCGCTTCCGGCGCCGAGGTGCTGTTGGCGGGCGTGCTGCCGACGCCCGCGATCGCGCACTTGACCCAAGTGCATAAGGCGACGGCGGGAGCGGTGATCTCGGCGTCGCACAACCCGTTCGCCGACAACGGCGTGAAGTTCTTCGCTGCCGATGGATTCAAGCTCTCACAAGTGCAGGAAGAAAAGATCGAGCATCTGCTGCAAGCGGCAAGCACGAAACAGGTGACGGGCGCGGATCTTGGCCGAATCCGAAGGATCGAGGATGCCGCCGAGGTCTACACGCGCTTCCTGATCAGAACCCTGCCGGCGGGCTTTCGCCTGCGCGGCATCCGGGTCGCGATCGATTGCGCCCACGGCGCCGCCTACCGCGTGGGGCCTGCTGTCCTTGAAGAGCTGGGTGCAACGGTGACGACCATCGGCGGCGCACCGGACGGCGTCAACATCAATCTCGAGCAGGGTGCGCTGCACCCGCAACGCCTCCAGAGTGTTGTTCGCGACAGTGGGGCTACGTTAGGCATCGCTCTTGATGGTGACGCCGATCGTGTGCTCCTCGTTGATGGCTCGGGATCGGTTCTCGACGGGGACGAGATCCTGGCGATTCTTGTCGATGCGCGGCTGCGCTCGGGCAATCCGACTGCCACCGTCGTCGGCACTGTCATGAGCAACATGGGGCTCGAGATTGCCCTGAAGAATCGCGGTGTGACCCTGATTCGCGCCAGTGTCGGCGACCGCTACGTTGTGGAAGAGATGCGGCGTCACGCTGCAACCCTCGGCGCCGAGCCTTCCGGCCATGTCGTTCTGCTGGACCATCACACGACCGGAGACGGCCTGCTGGCAGCGCTGGCGGTTTGCCGTATCATTTTGGAGTCGGGCAGGGACCTCACCCAACTCCGAGGTGCCGTGTCAAAACTTGCGCAGGTGCTCGTCAATGTACAGCTCGATCGCCCCACCGACTTGCAACGGCTCGCACGTGTGCAGAAGACGATCGCGCAAGTGGAGCGTCGCCTCGATGGACGCGGCCGCGTTCTCGTACGGCCGTCGGGAACCGAACCGGTTGTGCGCGTGATGGTCGAGGGAGAACATGAAGATCGGGTGCGAGCGTATGCCGCCGAGATCGCCGCCGCCGTTGCCGAGGCCTGCGCCAGCGAGTCGGGTAAGGAGCAAGCGTGAAACAAGCGGTTCTTCTTGGAGTAAACATCGACCACGTTGCTACGCTGCGCCAGGCCCGTGGCGTGACCTACCCCGACATCGTGGAGGCCGCGCGCGCCGCGGAGCGCGGCGGCGCCGACGGCATCACCGTGCACCTGCGGGAAGACCGCCGGCACATTCAGGATCGTGACGTAGTTGCACTGCAGCAGCACATACGTACGAAGCTGAATCTGGAAATGGCTGCGATACCTGAGATGCTCGCCAACGCGTGTCGCGTCCGTCCTGCCGACGTCTGCTTGGTACCCGAGCGACGTGCAGAGCTGACGACCGAAGGCGGACTCGAGGTGGCAAACCAAAAGGGTCTTCTGCGCGACGTTGTGGGACGGCTGCGAGCTAGTGGTGTTCGCGTGAGTCTGTTCATCGATCCCGACTGGCGACAGGTCGAAGCCGCGGCTGAGGTAGGTGCAGAGGTTGTCGAGCTGCACACGGGAACGTACGCCAACGCAATGCAAGCAGCGCAAGCGGCGGAGCTCGATCGCATTCGGGTGGCATCGCAACAGGCGCAGAAAGTGGGATTGATCGTAAACGCCGGACACGGTCTGACCTTGGACAACGTCGCACCGATCGCCGCGATTGCAGGCATGAATGAGCTGAATATCGGTCACAGCATCATCGCCGACGCAATCTTCGCCGGTCTCGAATCCGCGGTCCGCCGGATGAAGGAGAAAATCCAATCCGCTCTTTGATCAAATCGTCCGCGGCCGAGAGGTTGGCCCGATGATCGTGGTGTCCGCCGCCGAGATGCGTCGGCTCGACGAGCTGACGATCGCCAAAGGCACGCCCAGCTACGTGCTCATGGAACGAGCCGGGGAAGGGGCGACGGCGTCGTTGCTGCGCCTCTTCCCGGATTTGCATGGACGACGTGTGGTCGTGGTCGCCGGCAAAGGGAACAACGGCGGCGACGGCTTCGTCGTTGCGCGACTGCTCGCCAATAAGGGCGTGGGAGCGGAAGTGATCCTGCTGGGACGGACAGGCGATGTGAAAGGAGACGCCGCGCGTGCGCTCCAGGGCCTGGACGGTACATCCGTGCGTCTCCACGAAGTGCCCGACGACGGCAGTCTCGGAATCGTCACGCAAAGATTCTCCGGCGCTAGCGTACTGGTTGACGCGGTGTTCGGGACGGGGCTCAACGCCGAGGTAAAGGGTCTTCACGCGGCAGTCCTGTACCGCATGAACGATGCCGGCGTTCCGATCTTCGCTGTAGACATTCCGTCGGGCCTGGATTCCGACACCGGACAGCCATTGGGGGTCGCGGTCAAAGCCCAAGCCACGGTGACCTTTGGCTACGCCAAGATCGGGCAGGTCGTGCATCCGGGCGTACAGCATGTCGGCGAGCTGACGATCGTCGATATAGGGATTTCTCCGGAAGCCGTGTCGGAGGTGAAGCCGCGCGTCGAGTTGCTCGAGCACTCCGCGATCGCGTCGTTGGTGCCGCGGCGAGCGCCTGAGGCTCACAAGGGCTCCGCGGGGCATGTGATCGTCCTGGCCGGCTCGCGTGGCCATACGGGAGCTGGGTTGATGGCGGCACACGCCGCGTGTCGAACCGGCGCTGGGCTGACGACTTTGGCCGGGCCGGCATCCCTGAATACCATCCTGTCGCTGGGCATTCCCGAGGTGATGACCGCGACGATCCCCGACCGCGACGGTTTGGTCCGCTTTGATGAAGAAGCTATCGCCGGTCTTTTGCAAGGGAAGCGGGCTGCGGTCGTCGGTCCGGGTCTTGGCGTCCACGCCGAGGCAGAACGACTGGTGAGCCATGTATTGGGGCAGGAGCTAAATGCGGTCGTCGACGCTGACGGTTTGACCTGCCTCGTTGCAAATCTCGCTCGCTTGCGGGATGCCCAAGCTCGCGTTGTGCTGACGCCCCATCCTGGGGAGATGGCCAGGCTCCTAGGCACCGATGTCAGCTCGGTGCAGCGAGAGCGGGTTGCCGTCGCGCGTTCGTTCGCCAACACTCACGGCTGCGTTGTGATCCTGAAAGGAGCAAGGTCGATCATCGCCGCGCCGGATGGCCGAGTCTGGATCAACCCGACAGGCAATGCGGCGATGGCGTCGGGCGGTATGGGCGACGTTCTCGCCGGGATCGTTGGCGGTCTTCTGGCGCAGGGCCTGGCGCCTGCGGAGGCCGCCTGTCTCGGTACGTATCTGCATGGGGAGGTCGCAGATACGATCGCTGCAAGGCAAGGTCAGCTCGGAATGCGGGCCAGCGATGTTGCCGAAGGGCTACCGCTCGGATTCGCCCGTCTGACGCGCGATGTCTTTCCGCCGTCATTCGCGCCCCCACGCCGCGGCGAGTGACTCCGGGCATTCCAAGCCAATGCCTGAACAAGCTGACAGCAATGCGCGCGCGGTGCCGGACACGTCTCCTCGACAGGTCGTTTACGCCAGCGCGAGCGAAGAGGACACGGAAGGCTTTGCCGCCGCAGTTGCGCGCTTGTTGCCCGCCGGTAGTTTGGTAGCTCTCACCGGTGAGCTCGGGTCGGGTAAGACCTGTTTCGTGCGCGGACTGGCGCGTGGCCTGGGGATCAAGCCAGAGCGTGTCCACAGCCCCTCTTTCACGCTGATCAACGAGTACCCCGGCGGGCGTCTACCCCTGTATCACGTCGATCTCTATCGATTGGACCGCGGTGACATGGACACCCTGGGGTTGTCGGAGTACCTTGATGGCGACGGGCTCTGTGCGGTCGAGTGGTTCGAACGATTGGTCGAAAACCCTCCCCACTTGGCGGTCCATTTTACGTTTGTCGCAGAAAGCGAACGCCGGCTGGTAGCGGTCGCCCGTGGCCGTCGATATGATGAGATTTTGCCCGCTCTGGCCGGCGAGCTTCGTCGACTGGGTTCGGGTATCGGGAAGGACTGAAGGCAGTGTCACTGATCGTGCAAAAGTACGGCGGCACCTCTGTAGGAACGGTCGAACGGATCCAGGCCGTGGCTGACCGGGTTGCCGCCACCCGGGCTCAGGGCCACGACGTCATCGTTGTTGTGAGCGCCATGGCAGGCGAAACGAATCGCCTGCTGGCGCTGGCGTCGAGCGTGGCGGCCAACCCGGATCCTCGCGAAGTCGATGTGCTGGTGGCAACCGGGGAACAGGTATCGATCGCCATCGTAGCCTTGGCCCTCAAGGAGATCGGACAGCCGGCGCAATCGATGCTGGCCCATCAGGCGCGCATCGCGACAGATAGTATCTACGGTCGAGCGCGCATCCGAGCGATCGATTCCAGCAAGATCATGGACGTCGTGCACGGCGGAGCCGTGGCGGTAATTGCCGGCTTTCAGGGTGTCGACGAGAACGCCAGTATCACGACTCTCGGGCGCGGCGGCAGCGACACAAGTGCGATCGCGGTCGCGGCCGCCGTCAAAGCCGACGTGTGCGAGATCTACACGGACGTTTCAGGCGTCTACACCGCGGATCCGCGGGTCTGTCCGACCGCTCGCAAACTCGAGCGCATCTCCTACGACGAGATGCTCGAGCTCGCTAGCCTGGGAGCGAAAGTCTTGCAGATCCGATCCGTCGAAGCAGCAAAGCGCTTTGCGGTTCCCGTTCACGTGCGCTCGAGCTTTTCAGATGAATCGGGAACGTGGGTCGTTCAGGAGGATCCGGCAATGGAGAACGTTCTGGTTTCAGGTGTGACGATGGATCTCAACGAGGCCAAGGTCACGGTCGTGCGAGTACCGGACAAGCCCGGGGTCGCCGCGAAGATCTTCAGCCCGATCGCCGCGGCGCACATCGTCGTCGATATGATCATCCAGAACGCCAGCGAGGAAGGATATACGGATCTCACGTTTACAGTTCCCAAAGGCGACTCCGACAAGGCGGTAGCCATGATCAAGAAGGTTGCGGGGGAGATCGGGGCCGGTGGCGTCGTAACAGCTGATGTTCCGATCGCCAAGGTGTCGATCGTCGGGCTGGGGATGCGCAGCCACGCTGGCGTCGCGGCTCGCGTCTTCGAGGTGCTGGCCCGCGAGAGCATCAACGTACAGATGATTTCGACGTCGGAAATCAAGATCTCCGTGGTGATCGAGGCCAAATATGCAGAGCTCGCCGTGCGCGTGTTGCATCAGGCGCTGGTGGAAGAGGGTTTGGAGGAGGGTACGGCATGAAGCACAAGGCTCAGATCCACCTCTACGACACTACGCTTCGCGACGGCTGCCAGGCCGAGGACATCGCGTTCACGGTCGAGGACAAGCTGCGCATTGCCGAGCGCCTCGACGATTTCGGGGTGCGCTACATCGAGGGTGGATGGCCCGGCTCGAACCCGCGCGATGAGGCGTTCTTCAAAGCGGCCAAGGGCAGACCGCTACAGCATGCAAAGATTGCCGCATTCGGCGCCACACGGCGCGCCGGGATCAAGGCCGACGCCGACAACAACATCAAGATGCTTCTTCGCGCCGCGACGCCTGTGGTCACGATCTTTGGCAAAACGTGGGACCTCCACGTGCGCGATGATTTGCGGATTCCCGAAGCGGAAAATTTGGAGGTCATCTACGACAGCGTTCGCTATCTGAAGAAGCACGTCGACGAGGTGATCTTCGACGCCGAGCACTTCTTCGATGGGTACAGGGCCAATCCGGCTTTTGCGTTGGAATGCTGTCGAGTTGCAGCAGACGGAGGCGCCGACCTCATCTGTCTGTGCGACACGAACGGCGGACGGTTGCCCGACGAGGTCGCCAAAGCGGTCGATCAGGTTGCCGCGACAGTGCGGACGCCGCTGGGAATTCACTGCCACAACGACTCCGAGCTGGCGGTCGCCAACTCGCTTGTCGCCGTCGAGCATGGCGCCATTCAGGTGCAGGGGACGATCAACGGAATCGGCGAGCGTTGCGGTAACGCCAACCTCTGCTCGGTCGTTGCGAATCTCCAGCTCAAGCTCGGCGCCAAGGTTGTGAGTGCGACGCAGCTCAAGCAGTTGCGCGAGCTGTCGCATTTCGTTTGGGAGCTCGCCAACGCCGAACCAAACAAACGGCAGCCGTACGTAGGCCTCAGTGCCTTCGCCCACAAAGGTGGCGTGCACGTATCGGCGGTCCAGAAGAACCCGCTGACCTACGAGCACATCGACCCGGCAATCGTCGGCAACCAGCAGCGTGTTCTGGTCTCGGACCTCTCGGGCCAGAGCAACATCTTGTACAAGGCACGCGAGTTCGGGCTCGATGCGGAAGAGGTGAAGCCGTCGGCGCGGAAGGTCCTTGCCGAAGTCAAAGAGCGCGAGAACCAGGGTTTTCAGTTCGAAGGCGCTGAAGCGTCGCTGGAGCTTTTGATGCAGCGCGGCGTCGACGGCGCGAAGGTCCGCAACTTT
>Ga0187892_10003507_pt1 | contig 28536 bp, 23 predicted proteins | sample MA1701073metaG_FD_139345 | JGI IMG/M metagenome (GOLD analysis project Ga0187892, IMG submission 139345) | Bio-ooze microbial communities from a basaltic lava cave in the Kipuka Kanohina Cave System on the Island of Hawaii, USA - MA170107-3 metaG ... | reverse complement strand
TCCTCATCCGGGATCAACTCCTCATTGAGCGACCGATACAGGCCCACCGCCAGGAGGACCGTCACGGCCGTGCCGATGAGGACGATCCCGCGGTGGCGCAGCGCGCTCCGCAGCAGACCCGCATAGCGCTCGGCGATCGCGTTGAAGCCGCGCTCGAACATCTTGAAGATCGCCCCGTGCTCGTGCGGGACGCGCAGCACTTTCGCGCACAGCATGGGCGTCAAAGTCAGGGCGACGAACCCCGAGATGACGACGGACCCGGCGACGGCGACCCCGAATTCGTTGAATAGCCGTCCGGTGGAGCCCTGGAGGAACGCCAGCGGGGTGAACACGGCGACGAGCGCCACGGTCGTCGAGATCACGGCGAAGGCGATCTCGTTGGTCCCCTTGACGGCCGCTTCTTCCGGCGGCTCGTTCAGCTCCTCCTGATGGCGATAGGCGTTCTCGAGCACGATGATGGCGTCGTCCACGACGATCCCGATCGCGATCGTGAGCGCGAGCAGGGTGAAGTTGTTAATCGAGAAGCCCAGGAAATACATGACCGCGAAGGTCGCCACGATCGAGGCCGGAATCGCGAGGCCCGGGATGATCGTGGCGCGGATGTTGCGCAGAAAGACGAAAATGATCAGGACGACGAGGATGCCGGCGATCAACAACGTGAGCCGAGCGTCGTTGATGGAATGCGTGACGAACACCGACCCATCGTACGCGCTTTCGAGCGTGACGCCCCGGGGCAGCGTCTCCTGGATGCCGGGCAGCGCGTCGCGGATGCGCTGCGCCACCTCGATGAGGTTCGCTTTCGACTGGCGGACGACGCCAATGGCGACCGCCGGATCCCCGTTCCACCGGAATATCGAGCGGGTGTCTTCGGGCCCGAGCTCGACCTTGGCCACGTCCCTCAGCTTGACGAACTGGCCGGCCTGGCTCGCGACGACCAGCTCGCCGAACTCCTGCGGCGTCTTGAGCTCGCCCAGCGACCGGACCGAGAACTCACGCCGGGTCGATTCGATGCGGCCGGCGGGGATTTCGACGTTGCGCGAGGTGATCGCGGCTTCCACATCCTGCACCGTCAGTCCGCGCGCCGACAGCTGCTCGGGCCTGACCCAGACCCGCATCGAGTAGCGCCGCTCACCGTAGACGCCGGCGCTGCCGACCCCGGCCAGGCTCTGCAACCGCGCCTTGACCAGGCGGTCGGCGACGTCGGAGAGCTCCATCAGATCGTAATTCGGGCTGCTCAAGGCCAGCCAGAAGAACGGCTGCGCGTCGGCCTGCTGCTTGGCGATCACGGGCTCCAGCACATCGACCGGTAGGCGGCCCCGGACCCGGGACACCTTGTCGCGGACATCCTGCGCTGCCACGTCCACGGGTCGGTCGAGGTTGAACTCCAGGGTGATGTTGCTGAATTCCTCCCCGGAGGAGCTGGAGAGCGTGCGTAGCCCCTGGATCGTGGACAGCTCTTCCTCGAGCACGTCGGTGACGGCGGTCTCCACGACCTGCGCGTTGGCGCCGGGCAGGAAAGTCGAGACCGAGATGATCGGCGGATCGATGTCCGGGAGCTCGCGCACCGACAGGCGCGTGTACCCGATGACGCCGAACAGGACCAGCGCGGCCGAGATCATGCTGGCCAGCACCGGGCGGCGGATAGCGGTTTCGGAGAGTTTCATAAGGACCCGAAAGGTAGCGGCCAATTGGACAGACGGAACTCCGGACCGAACGCATGTCAAGAAACGGTAAGGAGAGTGTCGAAGCTTCCCAGGAACGACGAATAGTCCGGAGACGGATCGACAGGGGCTCAGGGGCTGAGGCGCCGAGCGGTCGGATAGAGACGAGGGGTCAGGAACGCCTTTGCCTTCCTGACCCCTAGCCCCTGAGCCCTGTCTGTCCGCCTGTCGACTAGCGAATTCCTACTGAAACGCCGACGTGCATCACGACCAGATTCGCCGGCGACCGACTCGGAAAGATCTCGATCGTCCCGTTAGGCTGCGGAATCACATCCCCGGGCGTCACGTACCAGGCATCCCCGTTATAGAGGTAGCGCGCACCCAGGTCGATTGAAACGGGTGTGTGACGATTGCGTAACCCGATGAGCAAGCCGCCGCCGGCCTGGAGGGCTCCCTGCCAATCGTCGAAGTCGGTCTGCGAGGCGAAGGCATCGCAGCCGCAGCCGTCGACCCGATACGATGATCGCGCCGAAATGTAGGACGCGCCGAACGTCCCGTATCCATACAACCGGAGCGGCCCCTGCCCCACCGTCAGCTGTGGCCCAACGCCGAAGGTGGCGATGGCGTAGGTCGTGTTGATCGCCACCGGATAGTACGGCTGGGGGATGAAGCGGTTTTCGTCCCCATAGATGAGGTAGGAGCCGCCCAGGCGAATCGCCACTGGGCTGCCTCGTCCCAGGCTCAACGCTCCAAAGACATCGAGACCGCCGGCCACGTCGACACGGTTGAGCTCGCCCACAGGGACAGCCACCGCCAGGTTGATCCCGGCCGAGCCCACGTCGCGTACTTCGCGCAAGCCCCGGGAGTAGCGTTGCCCCGAAGCTTCCTGCAGGGGGGCACCGGCCATGAGCGCGAGCCACGCGACCCCCATCCTCAACCTGCCAGCGCCACTCATCGCCGCCATGTGTGCCCGCCTTGTTCGAGTTGCAGGGTGCAGGGGCAAGGCATATGCCAATCGAGGCAAGGCTAGATTCCATGGGGTTTATCGCGATGAGTGACCTCTTGGGAGGACACCGAATGACTGAGATTGCGTACGAGGACTTCGCCAAGGTCGACGTGCGCGTGGGGAGGATTGTCGCCGTCGACGACTTTCCCCAGGCACGCAAGCCGGCCTGGCAGCTGCGCATCGACTTCGGTGAGCTGGGAGTGAAATCCTCGAGTGCCCAGCTGACGCTGCACTACCGGAAGGAGGACCTGCTGGGGAAACTGGTCCTGGCGGTCGTGAATTTCCCGCCGCGCCAGATCGCGAATTTCTTTTCCGAGGTGCTCACGCTGGGGATCGATGCGGGGCCGGGTGACGTCGTCCTCGTGCACCCGGATCGAGAGGTCCAGCTGGGCAGCCGGTTGTGCTAGGCCTTGAGCCGCGCCAGGTGTTCCGTGCGGAACTTCGCCACCTTCGGGGCGATCACGGCGCGGCAGTACCCTTGTCCCGGATTCCGACGGAAATAGTCCTGGTGGTAGGCCTCCGCCGGGTAGAACTCGCGCGCCGGAACGATCTCGGTGACCACCGGATCGTCATAGATGCCGGCCGCATCGATCTCCTGGATGACCTGCCGGGCGACGGCTTCCTGCTCGGGACTGTGGAAGAAGATCGCCGAGCGGTACTGAGTTCCGATGTCCGCACCCTGACGATTCATCGTGGTCGGATCGTGAATGCCGAAGAACACCTGCAGCACGTCGCGGAACGACAGCAGCTGCGGATCGAAGGTCACCTGGACGACTTCGGCGTGGCCCGTTCGACCGCTGCAGACCTGTTCGTAAGTCGGATTGGGAACCTGACCTCCGGCATAGCCGGAGACCACGCGCCTGACTCCGTTGAGCTCGAGGAAGACGGCTTCCAGACACCAGAAGCAGCCCCCTGCCAGCGTCGCCTGTTCGGTGCTCGCGTCGGTCATCGCGCCCCTCAAACAGCGGTGAGGATCGGTCTGTTCCCCGGTATTCCGGAACGTGCTAGCATAGAGCCCCGATGCTGCTGAAACGCCTGTACGACGACGGCCTCGCCCAGGCCGGGTACCTGATCGGCTGCGATCACACCGGCGAGGCGCTCGTCGTCGACCCGCTGCGCGACGTGACGCCCTACATCGACGCGGCCAAAGCCGAAGGCCTGAAGATTACCCACGTCACCGAAACCCACATCCATGCCGACTTTGTCTCGGGAAGCCGGGAGCTGGCGCAGCTCGCCGGGGCCGCGCTGCACCTGTCCGACGAAGGCGGCCCGGACTGGCGCTACGGATACGCAGCGGAGGCCAATGCCGGATCTCTCAGGCATGGGGACCGAATACAGGTCGGCAAGGTGCGATTCGACGTGCTCCACACCCCGGGGCACACGCCCGAGCACCTGGCGTTCCTCGTGACCGATACCGCGGCCTCCGAATCGCCCGTGGGCATGCTGTCCGGCGATTTCCTGTTCGTCGGCGAAGTCGGCCGGCCGGATCTGCTCGAGCGGGTCGCGAATCAGACGGACACGATGGACGCATCGGCGCGCGCCATGTACCGCTCCGTGCAGAGCCTGCACGCGTTGCCGGACTATCTGCAGATCTGGCCCGGGCACGGGGCCGGCTCGGCCTGCGGCAAATCGCTCGGGGCGATGCCGCAGAGCACGCTCGGATACGAGCGCCTGACGAACTGGGCCCTGCGCACACCGGCAGAAGACGAGTTTGTGCACAGGGTGCTCACCGGCCAGCCGGAGCCGCCGCCGTATTTCGCCGAGATGAAACGGATCAATCGCGACGGACCGCGGCTCCTGGGAGCGCGCCCGCGCCCGCCGCAGCTGGACCTCGCCCGCATCGATCGCCTGATCGCCGCCGGGGTGCTGGTCGTCGATACCCGGACGGCGCAGCAGTTCGGCGGCGCGCACCTGCCCGGCACGCTCAACATCCCCCTCAATCGCGCGTTCACGGGGTGGGCAGGCTGGTTGATCCCGTACGACAAGGAGTTCGCATTGCTGATCGATGCCGCACGGGCCGGGGCCGTCGAGCACGCCGTGCGCGAGCTGTCGCTCATCGGCCTGGACCGGATCGCCGGCTTTGGCGAGATCGATCCCGAGGCGATCGACCGCCGCCGCGCCGCGGGGATTCGCCCGGCGGCCATCCGCACCCTCAACGTCGGGCAGGTCCACGAGCAGCTCGCCAAGGGAGCCACGACGGTCATCGACGTCCGCCATCGCGCCGAGTGGGACGCGGGCCATATCCCAGGTGCCACGCACATCCCGCTCGGCGAGCTGGCGCAGCGCCATGGCGAGATTCCCACCAGCGGAACGGTGGTGGTGCAGTGTCGGACCGGTGGCCGAGCGGCGATCGGGGCGAGCCTGCTGCAGCGATTGGGACGGACCAACGTGGTGAAATTCGACGGCGGCTACGTGGCGTGGCAGGCCGCCGGTCATCCGGTCGAAGTCGTCACTCCCACCTCAGCCCTTCAGTAACAGGGCCTTCAGCGCAGCCGGCGCGGGCCCGAGTGGGATCCCCGCGCGCCACACAATCAGCAAATCACGGGTCCAACGCGGCCCGGACAGCCGCAGCGCCACGAGACGCGGGTCTCGGGCGCGGATGGCGTGACGTGAGACGAGCGCCACGCCCAGCCCGGCAGCCACGGCTTCCCGGATCGCCTCGGTACTCCCCAGCTCCATCGCGGGGGTCAGCACGATCCCACCGCGGGCGAGGTAGTGCTCGGTCACACCCCGAGTGCTGGACCCTTCCTCGCGGGTGATATAGGCCTCGCCACGGAGCGCCGCGGGCTTCACGCTGCGCCGGCTGGCCAGCGGATGCCTGCGGGCCACAATGAGCACCAGCTCATCCTGGACCCATGGTTCCGCTGCCAGCCCGGGCATGAGCGGCGCCTGTCCGATCACCCCCAGCTCCACCCGCCCCGCCACCACCCAGCTCTCGATTTCTCGCGTGTCGCCGATCCGCAGACTCAGGGCGACGCCAGGGTAGGCCTTATGGAAGCGGCCCAATGCGGTCGGGAGCAGGTAGGTGCCGGGTGTCGTACTCGCCCCGACAATCAGTACGCCACCGCGCAACCCGCGCAAGTCGGCGACCGCCTGCTCAGCGCCACGCAGAAAACCCAATGTTTGCCGGGCGTACGGCTCGAGCAGCCGGGCGGCCTGGGTCGGTCGGACGGTGCGGCCGTGGCGCTCGAGCAAGGCCACGCCAAAGTAGGCCTCGAGGCCTTGCAGGTGCTCGGAAACCGCCGGTTGGCTGATGTTGCGGGCCTTCCCCGCGCGCCCCACTCCACCCTGATCAAGGACGGCCAGGAAGAGCTCGAGACGGTGGAGAGTGAGGCCGGGCTTCGCCATAAGGAAAAAGTTATGACTTTCATAAATACTTCATAATTGTCCTATGCGGCAAGAGGGGCCATCGTGGTGGCAACCCGGAGCGGGCAGAGACCATGACGGGCACCACCCATCCCCCAGCAGCCGCGCAGGAACCGCTGGAAGGCGTCATCAAGGGCGAGGTCCTGCGGATGTACCAGGAAGTGGCCGACCACCCCGAGCGGGAATTCCACTTCTATCACGGACGCGGAGCGGCCGAGCTGCTCGGCTACGAGCGCGAGTGGCTGGACCGCGCGCCGCCCGGGGCGGTGGCGTCGTTCGCCGGGGTCGGCAACCCGCACCTGCGCAGCCGGCTCGCGCCGGGCGAGACGGTGCTCGATCTCGGCAGCGGCGCCGGCCTCGACAGCATCATCGCGCGCTGGCAGGTCGGCCCGAGTGGTCGGGTGATCGGCGTGGACGTCAACCAGAACATGTGTGCCAAGGCCGAAGCGCACGCGGCGATGAGCGGCGGGCGGGTGGAGTGCCGCACCGGGACGATGGAGGACATCCCACTGCCCGACGCGAGTGCGGATGTGGTGTTGTCGAACGGCGTGATCAATCTCTCGTTCCGGAAGCGCCGGGTGGTGCAGGAGATCTTGCGCGTGTTGAAACCCGGCGGCCGGTTCTCCATCGCCGACATCGTCAGCGCCAAACAGCTCTCGCAGAGCATCGTCAACGATCCCAAGCTCTGGGCGAGCTGAATCGGCGGCGCTCTCCCGGAGGGAGAGATGTTCGTGGTGTTCGACGACGCCGGGTTCAAGCGGGTGCGCTCGACGGTCGTTCCCGGCTTCGCATTCCGAAAGCCCTCGACGCGGGACGCCGCGGAGGCATACGGGGTCAAGGCGGTGTTGTTCACTGGGCTGAAGCCTGAAAGGAGCTGATCCATGCGAGCCCCGATTCTCATTGCTGGGCTACTGATCGCCGCCGGCGGGCCCGCGGCGGCGCAACAAGCGACCGACACCTCCCTGTACAGCCGGCTCGGGGGCGTCTACGCCATCGCGACGGTGGTGGACGACTTCATCGAGCGGCTGCTGGTGAACACCACGCTCAACGCGAACCCGCGGATCAACGAGGCACGCGCTCGCGTGCCGAAGGCCGGGCTCAAGTTCCACGTCACCGCGCTGGTGTGCCAGGTGACGGGGGGGCCTTGCACCTACACCGGTCGCTCCATGAAGGCCGCACATGCCCATCTCAACATCAACGAGGACCAGTGGCAGGCGATGGTCGCGGAGTTTCGAGCGACCCTCAACACGTTCAACGTGCCGGCCAAGGAGCAGGGGGAGCTGATCGCAATCGTCGGGACCACGAAGCCGGACATCGTGATCGCCCGCTGAGACGCGGCGAGGAACCCACGTGCGCACGGATTTCGATGTGGCGAAGGCCGAGCAGTTCGCCGGCCGCGTCCTGACCGCCCTGAACGACGGCGCGCTCTGCCTGATGATGTCAGTCGGCCACCGGGCCGGTCTGTACGACACCATGGGCGGATTGGCCCCGGCGAGCGCCGCGGAGATCGCCGCGCAGGCCCGGTTGAATGAGCGGTACGTGCGTGAGTGGCTCGGCGCGATGGTCACCGCCCGCGTGGTCGAGTTCGATCCGACCACCGACCGTTACTCCCTGCCCGCCGAGCATGCCGCCTTCCTGACGCGTGCGGCAGCGGCCGACAACATGGCCGTGTTCGCCCAATACATCGCCGTGCTGGGCGTCGTGGAGGATGACATCGTCACAAGCTTCAGGAATGGCGGTGGGGTGCCGTATGCGCGATACCCGCGTTTCCACGCCGTCATGGCCGAGGACAGCGGCCAGTCCGTGCTCTCGTCGCTGCAGTCCCACATCCTGCCGCTGGTCCCGGGACTGACCGACCGTCTCGCCACCGGCATTCGCGTGCTCGACGTCGGTTGCGGGAGCGGTCGAATCATGAATCGGCTGGCGGAGCTGTTCCCAGCCAGCCGGTTTGCCGGGATAGATCTCTCATCAGAAGCGATCGACGTGGCGCGCCGCGAGTCGTCGCAAGCGGGGTTGACGAACATCGAGTTCGCCGTGCGGGACGTGAGCAATTTCCAGGAAACCGCTGACCCGGACGCCTTTGACCTCGTCACCACCTTCGATGCCATTCACGATCAGGGCAAACCGCTCAACGTGTTGCAGGGAATCCATCGCACCCTGGAAGCCGATGGCGTCTACCTCATGCAAGACATCAGGGGATCGACCTACGTGCAGAACAATATCGGGCATCCCATTGGCACGTTTCTCTACACCGTTTCCTGTATGCACTGCATGACCGTGTCCCTGGCGCAAGGCGGCGAGGGTCTGGGGGCGATGTGGGGTGAGGAGAAGACGCGGCAGTACCTGGAGCGGGCGGGGTTTCGCTTCATCCAGACGCATCAGCTGGCGCACGACATTCAGAACAATTGGTATGTGGTCACGAAGTGAGCGCCCAGCCGGAGCGTGCAGATGGTAGACACCCCGACCGTCCAGGAACTATACCGGTTCAATCGCTGGGCGAACGCTCGAGTTTTCGATACCGTCGCCGCGGGCGATGGCTACTCATCGATCCGCGAGACCCTCACGCACATCGTCTGGGGCGAATGGCTCTGGCTGCAGCGCTGGAACGGTGCGTCACCGCGCACGGTCTGTCAGGCTACCGCCTTCCCGCAGCTGGACAGTCTACGAACGCGATGGCTCGAAGTGGAGGTCGAGCAGCGAGCATTCGTCGAATCGCTCACCGATGAACGCCTGCGGCACGTCGTGCGGTACGTCAACCTCGAAGGAGAGAGTTGGGCGTACCCCCTGTGGCGGCAGTTGTACCACGTCGTGAACCACTCGAGCTATCACCGTGGCCAAATCGCGTTGTTACTCCGCCAGGCCGGAGCGCGACCCGTCGCAACGGATTTCCTCGTATTCCATGATGAGGTGAACTCGGATGCCAGCTAACGACTTGAGTGATCGCTCTGCCCGTGCCGAACTACCGCAACCCCGTCCCCTCCGAGGTGCGGCACACGCGGCATCCATCCAATCCAGCAAGCGCTCCCGACTCGCCATCATCGCGACGAAGGGCTCGCTCGACTGGGCGTACCCTCCCCTCATGCTGTCCCTCCAGGCGGCAAGGAAAGGGTGGGAGGTGGCGGTTTTCTTCACCTTCTATGGCCTGAACATCATTCACAAGAAAAAGCATCGCCGCCTCCAGGTCTCACCGCTCGGGAACCCGGCCATGCCGCTGCCGAACCTCGTCGGGGCCATGCCCGGGATGACGGCCCTGACAACGCATATGATGCGGCGCCGCTTTCGGGGCCGAAAAGTGCCGTCGGTCGATGAGCTCCTGCAGAAGGTCATCAACGCCGGCGTGAAACTCCATCCGTGCGGCTTCTCGATCGACGTCTTCGGATACTCGGCGGAGGATTTCGTCCCGGGCTGCCAGCAACGGCTGGGATCGCCCGACTTCCTCGAATTCGCCAAAGACGCCGACGTCACGCTGTTCGTATGAAGCGCATGCGTGAAACTGCCCCGACGATTTCTCGCGAGGAGCTGCAAGGGTTGCTGGCGCGTGGCGCGCCAGTAACGGTGTTGGACGTACGTCCGGCTGCGGAGCGCGCCGAGTGGGCCATCCCCGGGAGCGTGCACCTGGACGCGTACGGCGCGTTGCGACGGCATGATCCAAACGCGCTTGCGGAGTTTCAACCGGTGAATGGTGGGCCGGTTGTCACCGTGTGCGCGGCGGGCAAGACCAGCATCATCGCGGCCCAGCTCCTCAGGGGTAGAGGACTGGACGCCCGCTCCCTGAAGGGAGGGATGCGGGAGTGGAGCCTGGCCTGGAACACCGCCCTCGTGCCCCTGCCCGATAGTGCTGCCCAAATCGTCCAAGTGCGCCGTACCGGGAAAGGGTGCCTTTCCTACTTGGTTGGCTCGCATGGCGCTGCCGCAGTGATCGACGCATCGCTCCCCCCCCAGGCGTACGTCCATCTTGCTGATCAATGCGGCTGGCAGATTCGCTGGGTGATCGACACCCACGTGCACGCCGACCATCTGTCGCGTGCCCGTGCGCTAGCCACTGACTGCGGCGCCACGCTCCACCTGCCCGCGACGGATCGCGTGTCCTTCGCGCACACCCCGCTGCAGGATGGCGAAATCGTTCGCGTGGGATCGGTCCCGCTCCGTGTGCTGCACACGCCCGGTCACACGATGGAGAGCACGTGCTACCTCCTGGACGAGCGGGCGCTGTTCACGGGCGACACGGTGTTCCTGGACGCTGTTGGGCGTCCGGACCTGGAGGCGAGCCCCGACGAGACTCGACACCGCACGCAGCTATTGCACGCATCGTTGCGGCGCTTATTCACGCTGCCCAACGACACGCTGGTCCTGCCGTGCCATACCAACACACCCGTGGCGTTCGATCGGCGGCCGATCGTCGCGCGGCTGAGCGAGGTCCGGGAGCGAACCGCGTTGCTCCACTTAGACGAGGCCAGGTTCGTGACCGCGATCCTCGCGCGTATCCCACCCACGCCACCCAACCATCACCGGATCGTCGCGCTGAACCTAGCGGGTACCCTGCCCGAAGGAGACCCGACCGAGCTGGAGGCCGGCGCCAATCGTTGCGCCGTGGCCTGAGACGCCGCCGGAGACCCGGCTCGGCCTGACTGCCAATTGGCGGCAGTTCGCCCTGCTGATCGCCGTCAACGCGTTCGTCGGGGCGATGGTGGGAATGGAGCGCACGGTCGTTCCGCTCGTCGCCCAGGTCGACTTCGCGCTCGTCTCGAAAACGGTCGTCCTCTCCTTCCTCGTCAGCTTCGGCATCGTCAAGGCGCTCGCGAACCTCGTCGCCGGTCAGGTTTCTGACCGGATCGGCCGCAAGCCACTGCTCGTCGCGGGCTGGCTCGTGGGGCTCCCCGTACCGCTGCTCATCATCTGGGCGCCGAGCTGGGGCTGGATCGTGTTCGCCAACGTCCTGCTGGGGGTGAACCAGGGGCTGTGCTGGTCTACCACGATCATCATGAAGATCGATCTGGTCGGGCCCGCGCGCCGCGGTTTGGCGATGGGGCTGAACGAGTTCGCGGGCTACGTCGCGCTGTCGCTCTCCGCGCTGCTCACCGGCTATCTCGCCGCCGCGTACGGCCTGCGCCCGGCGCCGTTCTACCCCGGCCTCGCCTTCGCGCTCGGCGGGCTCGCGCTGTCGCTGTTCGCGGTCCAGGAGACCCGCGGCCACGCGCAGCTGGAGGCGAGGCGGTACGGCGCCGAGGCTTCCCGCCCGAGCTTCGCTCGCATCCTGCTGCGCACGAGCTGGAGCAACCGCACCCTGTTCGCCGTCAGCCAGGCAGGAATGGTCAACAACATGAACGACGGGATGGTGTGGGGACTGGTTCCCGTATTTCTCGCCGCACGTGGAGTTTCCCTCGATCGCATCGGGGTCGTGACGGCGGCCTACCCCATGATCTGGGGCATCGGTCAGCTGGCCACGGGGGCGCTCAGCGACCGTTGGGGACGGAAGTGGATGATCGCGGCCGGGATGTGGGTGCAAGCAGCGGGCATTGTCGCGGTCGTGATCGGTCACGCCCTCGGGATGTGGATAACGGGTGCCGCGCTGCTCGGGATTGGGACCGCACTGGTCTATCCCACTCTCCTGGCAGCGGTCTCCGACGTAGCCCACCCCAACTGGCGCGCCAGCGCTGTCGGCGTGTATCGGTTGTGGCGCGACGCCGGCTACGCCGTAGGTGCGATCGCCGCCGGGATCTTGGCGGACCTGTTTTCCGTGCCGGTGGCGATCATCACGATTGCGGCGTTGACGTTCGCCTCAGGAATCGTCGTCGCCGGCGTGATGGCTGAGACACTCCCCCGGAGCGCTCACCCGCTCATGGCTGACGGTTGAGCGTCGACGGCGCCCTTTCCATACCGCCGCTCCACATAGGCTTCGAGGATCGTCAGGAACTCCGCCACGATCGTGTCGCCCTTCAGGGTCACCTGGAGGCGCCCATCCACATAGACCGGAGCCTTCGGCTCCTCGAACGTCCCGGGCAGCGAGATGCCGATGTCGGCATGCTTGGATTCTCCCGGTCCGTTGACGACGCAGCCCATCACCGCGATGCGGAGCTCTTCGGAGCCCGGGTAGCGACGCTGCCACGCGGATCGCTGCGCCCGCAGATACTCCTGGATTTGGTCCGCCATCTCCTGGAAAAACGTCGACGTCGTGCGCCCGCATCCCGGGCAGGCGGTGACCTGGGGCGAGAAGCTGCGGATCCCGAGCGATTGCAGAATCTGCTGGGCGACCTGCACCTCTTCGGTGCGGTCGCCGCCGGGACGGGGGGTCAGCGAAACGCGGATCGTGTCGCCGATGCCTTCCTGCAGCAGGATGGCGAGCGCCGCGCTCGACGCCACGACGCCCTTCGCGCCCATGCCGGCTTCCGTGAGCCCCAAGTGCAGCGGATAGTCGCCGCGGCGCGCGAGCATGCGATACACGTCGATGAGATCCTGAACCCCGGAGACTTTGGCCGAGAGGATGATGTGGTCGTGCGGCAACCCGGTCTCTTCGGCGAGGATCGCCGAGCGCAGCGCACTTTCGACCATCGCGTCCATCGTGACGGCGCGCGCGTCGCGGGGCTCGGCGGCCCGCGCGTTGGCGTCCATCAGCTCGGTGAGTAGCTGCTGGTCCAGGCTGCCCCAGTTGACGCCGATGCGCACCGGCTTGCCGCGGTCGATGGCGACCTGGACGATGGTGCGGAAATTGTCGTCGCGGCGCTTGGTGCCGACGTTGCCGGGGTTGATGCGGTATTTGGCGAGTGCGTGGGCGCAGTCGGGATATTTCGTGAGCAGCAGGTGGCCGTTGTAATGGAAATCCCCGATCACGGGGACGTCGACCTGCGCGACGATCGCCGCAACGGCCCGGGCGGCGGCGTCGTTGTTGACCGTGACGCGCACCAGCTCGGAACCGGCCGTATGCAACGCCCGCACCTGGGTGACGGTCGCATCGACGTCAGCGGTGTCGGTGTTGGTCATCGACTGGACGACGATCGGGTGGGCGGAACCCACTTTCACGCCACCGACGGTGACGGTAGGGGTGCGGCGACGGGGCATGGCGGTAGAGAAATCTAATGCGGCGTCTTTGCCGGGCCGCCACGGCGGTCGTTAATGCCCCGCGGGACCATGACGCTCTGGTTCTACGACCGCGTGAAACCAGCGGTCGAGTAAGGCACGCAGAACGTCATACGGGGCATAGTCCAGATACGCCTGCCGAATCGGCTCCCATTCGGCCAGAGCGCGATCAACGTTTCGGTCATAGGCCTGAAGATCCCCACGCTGCTGGGCCGCGCGGAGCGCCGCTACCAAGCCACGGAGTGACTCCCGGTGCGCGGCGACGCGCCCGCGGAACGCGGTGGAATCGCGACCGAGTTCAACCATTCCACCCATGCGGGGCAGCGCACCGAACGACTCCCCCAGGGCGAGGGCGAGGGTCCGAGCCCGGCGACTCCGGACGGGGTCGGCGAGGTCGTGGCGACTGGGGGGTCGCAAACCGGCGGCGACAAACGGCAAGGCCACGTTGACCGCCGCGAACGGCCCATCCGGATTCGGAGGATCGAGCCAGACGTGCACCATGGCGATTTGCGTATCGCCCGGACGACCCCCCAGCTCCCGGCACTCGGCTTCGCCCGCGACCAGGAGACTGCCGAAATCGGGAAGGTCGCGACAGCTGTAATGCACGTGCCACTCGTCCGCATCCCCCTCGAACCCGCCCGGCGCCGGGGCGCCGGAGCCCTGGATAATGGCGTATCCCATCCCGACCAGGCGTTCCGCACCGTCGATCGGGTAGTACATCAGGTATGCCGGGCGATCGAGCGTCAGCCCCGTGACCTGCACGTGGCGATGGTTGAGCCAATGTTCTCCGGCGACGGGATTGAGCGCGGGACGGCGTCCGGTGGGTCGCAGCCGGACGTAGCCTCGAGACCGCGCGCGCGTCGCATCCGTCAGGGATGCCGCCGCGCGGCGGGCGCCGGCCAGCTGATCGAGGAGCTGGTGGGTGGTGTCCTGAGCCACCAGCGCCAGGGACGCAATGCACAGGAAACCCGCGATCACACTTGGAGCAACCGCTGCTACGGCCGCCAGCTGGGTTGCACGTCGCTGCGCTGTCGCGACCCGACCGCCGACGACACTTTGACGCGCTCCGTGAAGTAAGTCGCCGCCCGCGTCGTGCGCGGCACGACGAAGACGCCGGTATCCGTCCCGTCAGTGCCGACGAGGACGATGCGCGAGCCGTCCGGCGACCAGTCCGCGGTGAGGTCGGTATGGGACTGGAACGAGGCCGCTTCGTTGCTCACCTGCACGACGTTGGCTTCGGTGCCGCCCGAGGGAACGATGAACCAGTTCCACAGACTGCCCTCAAACTGGATCGAGCTCCTGAGGAACAGAATCTCCGTCCCATCCGGCGACACCACGGGACGCGTGTCCTCCACGAATTGTGGACTCGTCGGCGGAGTCGTGATTCGCTTGAAACTCTGGAGACTCAGGTCGCGGTCGATGCGGAACAACGCCTGCTGACCCCCCGGGAGCACGTCGGCACTGAACACGATGAAGCTGCCGTCCGGCGACCAATCCATTTCGCGCACCCGGATGGAGTCCACGCCGTCATTCAGGACTTGCCCCCCCACCAGACCGGTTCCGTCGAAGTTCGCGGTGAAGATCCCGCTTTGGCCGAAGGGAGTGAGGTCCCGGACGAACGCCAGCCGATTCGGCATCTGGGGATCCCAGGCGAACGCGCCGGATCCGCTGAAATTGGCCAATGATCCGTCGGTGATAAACACCGTCGGCAACCGTCCAAACGCCCCGTCCAGCTCCGAGATGGTCGCCGTATTGACGTTGGCGATGACGACCACGTCCTGGTCGCTATTGAACTCGTCGCCGACCTGGAACGCCAGGTGCTGGCCGGTCGGGTTGTAACGGGGCTGGCGTGCGCCGGTGTCGGTCGGCGTCGTCAGATGCGCGATCGCGACCGGGCTGATCGAGGCGACGTGGAGCTGGTTCGGGTTCGGGAAGCCCGGGGTCGCCGCATACGTGATCCGGGACCGGTTCGGCGAGAACCGGGCCCGGATGTCGCCGAACGGACCCTCGGGCGTGATCAGGGCTCGTCCCGTCCCGACGCCGTTGACCCGCAGGATCCCCGACGGGAACAGTCCGAGGGAGTCTCCGTTGAACACGATTTGCGGCGGCGCGTTCGCCGTCACGGTATCGCGCTGATCGATCGCGACGGTATTGATGGTTGCGGAAACGATCTTCTGCCCCGGCACGAACGTGACGAACCCGCCCTGCGTGAATCCACTGGGGCTCGTCGGCGGCGGCTGGGTGATCAAGTTGCCAGAGCCGCTGACCGACAGCACGACCGCGGCACCGGAGATGACGTTGCCGCCCGCGTCGCGCGCCGTAACGCTCACGGTGGCGAACGCGACCGAATCCGCGTCCATCGCCGCGGGCGTCGCCGACAGCTGCGACACCGAAGGCGAGACGGGCCCGACGCTCAGCACGACGGTTCCCGAAACGACCGGGGTGAGCCCGGTGGCGTTGAAGCGCAGCGTGTAATTGCCGACGACACCCGCGATCCCCAGGCCGCTGAAGGTCGCGCGGCCGTTCGCAACCGTCGTGGCGGTCGGGTTGGTGAGTGTCGGCGTCCCCCCCGGAGACGACGCGAAGCTCGCGGCGATCGAGACGCCCGCCTGGTTGACCGGACTCCCCGCCGCGTCGCGAAGCTCCACCACCGGCTGCTGGGTGAACTGGACGCCGGCCTGCGCGCTCGAGGATGGCTGCGTGATGATCGCGAGCGACGTGGCCGCGCCCGCCCCCAGCGTGATGGTGTCGGACGTCGCGCTCGCGAGGCCGGTGGCGTCGAAGCGCAACGTGTAGTCCCCTGGTAGGCCGGTCACGGCAAGACCGCTGAACGCGGCGCTGCCGACCGCGTCGGTCGTGGCGGTCGCATTGGCCAGGGACGGGGAACCGCCGGGCGAGGACGCAATCACCGCCGTGACGGCGGTCCCGGCTTGACTCACCGGGTTGCCGTCCACGTCACGCATCCGGACAATCGGCTGCGGAGTCAACGCGGCTCCGCTCGTGGCGGTGGCGGGTGGTTGCGTTTCGATCGTGAGCTGCGCCGCCGCCCCGGGGACGAGGTCGATGATTCCCGACGTGAGGCTGGTCAGACCCGTCGCGGAGAATGTGAGCGTGCGCGGCCCCACCAGGCCGCTGATGCGAAGGTTCGCGAACGTTGCCTGTCCGGCGGCGTCCGTGACGCTCGTCGTGCTGCCGGTCAGCGCGCCGCCACCGGAGGCGAGAGTGGCCGTGACATTCACACCCGCCTGACTCACCGGGTTGCCGCCGGCGTCTTGCACCTGGATAACCGGTGCCGGGGACAACGCCTGGCTGGCCTGGGCCGTCGCGGGAGGCGCCACCGCGAAACCCAGCCGGCCCGACCCGCCGGCGAGGCCGGTGGCCGTAAACTGGACGGGACTGCCCGTCAGACCCGCTGCCTGAGCCTCGAGGGCGTTGGGCCCGGGACTCGGCCCGAGGGTCCACGAAGTCGTTTGCGCCACACCCTGCGCGTTGGTCGGTACCGGTGTCGTGGGGACGACGGCGCCCCCTCCCGACGTCACCACGAACGTCACCGAGAATCCGGACACCGGATTCCCCAGGGCATCCTGGACCAACACCGAAGGCGGGGCCGCGACCGCCGTGGCCACCGTGGCGGATTGGTCGAGCGGAGAGTTCGCGCTGATCTGTGTCGCCGGCCCGGCGGTAGCGGTTGCCGTGAACGTCACCGGAGGCACTCCGGTGACGCTGGCCCGGAAGGTGTGGGTGCCGGGCGCGCTCCCGAGCGTCGCCATGGTTTGGGCGAACCCCTGGGCGTCGGAGACCGTTTGCATCGGCGACACCTGGCCACCCCCGGTGATGACGCTGAACTGCACCGCGGCACCACCCACGCCAAGGCCGTCCGCGGCGCGGACCTGCGCCACCAGCGGCTGCGGGAGCGGCCCCAAGACCGGGGCCGATTGACTATCCCCGCCCGAGACGACGAGAGCATTCGCCTGCGGCACGAAGGTGACCGGCGTCGAATCCTTCACACCGGTGGGCGTTTCGGCCACGACGAACGTGTTGCCCCGCACGGTCGGGGCTCTCAGCAGGCCCCCCCCGTTGATGAGCGACGGTCCGCCGGTCGTTCGCCAACTCACATAGAACTGGCTCACCGGAGCGCCCTGGCCGTCCAGGGCCTGGACCTGGTAGGCGACCGAGTCGCCAAGCCGCAGGAACGTGTCGCGCGGAGCCACCAGCAGAGAGGCAATCTGCGCGCCCGGGCCCACATAGTTCAGCACCAGCGCCGGGGGCGTCCCCGTCGGGGGACCACCCTGAGTAACCAGGATCCGCCTCGAGCCCGAGAACAGCACGAGCGCGCCGGATCGCAATTCCACGGTCGCGTCCAGACTCTCCGCTTGGGCTTCCAGCTCGACGCTCAACTGAATCCGGAGCGTGGCCGAGTCCAGCGAGAAGGTCACCACGCGGTCGAGCACCACGTCTTCCGGCGGCCGCAGGATAATGATCCGGACGTTGTCGATGGCGAGACCGGCGGCTGCGGTGTTCACCCCGGAGGCGAACACCGGGCGGAACGCGATGGCCCCGATCCCCGATCGGCCCGCTGTGGAGGGGTCGGCGCAGGTACTGAGCGCGACAGAGCCGGCGGCACAGCCGGCGGCGACGATCAGGACACGGAAGTTGAGGCGCGCCACGGGCTCCCCTGAGGTCAACCGGTCGCCGGCGAACGGAGGGGAGCGGCCTGAGGCACGCGACGACCTCGGGTTCTCATGAACACGCAATGTGCCATCAACAGCCCGGTTCGGCTAGAAGATCTGGTCTTGCAAAACAATGCGCAGGCCCAGCACGCTGACAGTCACGACGCGGCCCGTCAGCGCGGGTCCGGGATCCGCCGCTAACGAGCCGCGCACGCCCACCCACAGCCGGTCTCCGGAGAACAGATTGTCCGCGAGCAGGGGCACGATGAGCGGACCGAGCAGCTGGGTGTCGGGACCCGCCACGACGGCGGTGTCGGCAAACCGCACCGTGCTCGTGAACACGCCCGAGGCGGTGCTGTCGAAGAACACCTCCAGTATGAACTGGCCGCCGCCGCCGGTATTCAGGATCGTGGAGGCATAGCGGAGCGAGACCGAATCGACGACCGAATTGCCGAGCCCACCCGGGAGCGCGAGCTCGAACGAGTCCCGCAGGCCGGTGATACTCGTCCCGCCGGGCAACACGTAAGGCAGCGTATCCGCGAGTGAGGGCCGGTAACTCAGCACATCGATGTTGAAGATGGCGCGGCCGACCCCGCACCCCACCGCCAGTCCCGCGACGGCCGCGAGCCAAGAGAGCCTGGTGACCGGCATGGACGCTCCCCTCCCCGTGCGCTGCATCAGTAGATGGAAATCGACGTGCCCATGGTGATCCCCCGCGCCGACGACAGGGACCCGGAATGGGTCGCGAATCCCACGTCCAGCCCGAACGCGCCGAACCGCAGGCCCGTCCCCCATCCGACCTGCACGCGCTTGCGCTGGTCGCGCGCCACGCCGCCCCGCAACGCCAGCGGCCCCACGCGCTGCTCCACGCCGAGCTGCACCGACGTGCCCCGCCCGTTGTTCAGCACCATCACGCCGGCGGTGGTGTTGGTGCCGAGGTCGAGCGCCGCGTTCGCGACGTAGGAGATGGGCAGCTTCGTCTTGGTCTTGAGGTGGTCGCCGACCAGGCTGGAGCCGAATCCGTTCGACGCCGTGTCGAACGTGTCGCGCTCCACGCGCGTGTCGGACCAGGTGAGGGTGGCGCCGATGTCGTTGACCCCGAACCCGACCTCGACCGGACCGCTCACGTAGACGAACCCGACGTCGGTCCCGAAGCCGCGACCGAGCGACCGACCCGGTTTGGAATAGCTCACCAGCGCATCCACCGCGGGGGACACGGGATTGGACCCGCCGAACAGGGTGTCGCCCGTCGTGAATCCGGCCATCCCCGCCACCGAGGCGTAGGTGACACCGAGATAGTAATGAACGGAAGCCCCGAGGTAGAGGCCGCGCAGGCTGTCGCCCCACACGCGGCCGGCGTACCCGAGCGTCGGGGCGAAGCCGGCCTGGGCGATGGCGTCGCCGGCGGAGCTGTAGGTGGTGTTGGTGCGCGCCGGATCCTTCTGGCGGAGAAAGCGCAGCAGCGTATCGCCGAGCTGGAAGCCGACGTCGTGCTCCTCCCACAACAACACCCCGACGTGCACGCCCTTGACGGTGACGCCGATGTCGGCGAGCCGGCTCATGCCGCCGAAGCCGAATCGGTCGGTCGGCACGAGCTGCGCGGCCGAACCGAGATCCACGATCAGCGAATCGCGCCCGATGGTGAACTCCACGTCATTGGTCGGCGTGGGAGCCTTTTTGACCTCGAGAAACAGCGGTGGATGCAGGATGTAGTTCACCAGCGCGATGGGATTGAAATAGGACGAGTCGAAATCGAAGGCGGTGCTGTCCTTCAATACCTGAAACAGCCCGAGCGGAATCGGGATCGTCACTTTGGCGCTGCGCCCTGCGCGGGCGGGCACGGCCGAATAGGCCGGGTTGAAGCGGGTCAGCGACCCATCGCGGCCGAGACTGACGCCCGCCATGCCCGTGCGGCGCGCGTCGAAGGACAGAAACTGCGCGCGCGCGGCCGGACCCAGACCCAGAAACCAGACTGCCGACACCAGGAGCACGACCCTGTGCCGCACGATCCACCTCAGGTGAGTATGGGGGAATGGTGGCATTCGTCGGGCTCTAATGTTGTGAGTCGGGTCACGGCGCACCAGTCTTGGGGGGCCTAGACGCCTCTCGCAGCACGACTTGGACGGTGGTCCCGCTGCCCACGGCGCTGGTGAGCGTGATCGTCCCCCCCCAGCTTTCCACCAGCCGCCGGGCGATCGCCAGGCCCAGCCCGGATCCGCTCGATGTGGTCGAGAACATGGGCTCGAAGACGCGCGCCTGGGCCTCGGGCGGAATGCCGCTGCCGTCGTCCGACACGGAGAGCCGGAGCCCACGCTCGTCCACGCGCAGGCGGATCTCCCGTGCTCCCGCGACGCGGGCGTTCTCCACCAGGTTGACGAGCACCTCCTTCACCTCGTCGCGACGCGCCTGCGCCGGGCGCCCGGCGGTTCCCGACAGCACCACGCGCGCACCGCCGGGCTCGTCGCCCAGCGCGTAGAGCTGTGCCACGTCGCGCGCCAGGGCGTGCAGGTCGACCGCCTCGAGCGGCGGTTGGTCGTCGGTGGGCGCGCCGAAGCGGGAGAACGCCCGCGCGATCGTGTCCAGGCGGTCGATCTCGGCGAGGATGCGGCGCGCCGTTTCGCGAAGGGTACGATCGTAATCGGCGCGAGGACCGATGCGGTGCACCCGCTCCAGGTGCTGGATGCCGAGCCGGATCGGGGTGAGCGGGTTCTTGATCTCGTGCGCCACCTGTCGCGCCATTTCTCCCCACGCGAGCACCCGGGACGCCCGCGCCAGCGCCGTCGTGTCGTCCAGGGCGACGACGCAGCCGTCGCGCGGCGCGTCGAACCCCAGCGGCGCGAGCTGCACCCGGATGTCGCGTCCGCCGATGACGAAATCACGCTCGACGATCTCCGGCCCTCCCCCCCCCTCGGCCTGCGGAGACGCGAGGAAGCCGCGCACGGCTTCCCACACCGGCGTCCACGCCGCAGCGGTGGCGGATGAAAGGACGTCACCCGGCTCGAGCTCGGCACCGAGCAGCTCTGCGGCGCGCGGGTTCGCGATCGTGACCCGCAGCCCGTCGTCCACGGCGACGACGCCGGTGGCGACGTTGGCGAGCACGCGGGCGGTACGCTCCCGCGACTCCTCCAGAGCCGCCTGGCTGCGGCGCACGTCGCGCACCATGCGCTCGAACGCGGTGAGCACGGGCGCGAATTCGGCCGGCACGTCGGCCGGAAACGGCGCCGGCGTGGCCCCCTGCCCCACCGCCAGGGCCGCATCGCGCAGCACCGCGACCGGCTGCGCCAGCGAGCGCGCCACGACGCCGGCCAGTCCCCCGGCGGCGATCAGTCCGACCAGAGTCGCCAGGGACAACGCCATGCCGAGATCCTCCTGCTCGCGACGCACGGCTTCGTCGTCGAGCAGCTGCGGCGCCGCCAGCACGACCGCGTCGCGCGGACCGCCACCCTCCACCACGCGGTACCCGACGCGGGTGGGCCGGCCCGCCGTGCGATCGTCGACCGTCAACCCCTGTTCGTCCTCATAGGCCAGACGGCGATGCACCCTCGGCTCGAGCAGGGGATCGACGAGCCCGAGCTCGGCGAGCACCGGCGCGCTGGTGCCGGCGAGCTCCCCGCCGCGGTAGACCCACAGGTCGGCGTCGAGACGCCGGCCCAGGTCGGTGACCATGGCGGCGAGCGCGTCGTGGCCCCCTCCCCGGGGCGCCGTTTCGCCGGCCGAGGCGGCGGCATCGCGCAGCGTTTGCCGAATCAGGAGATCCCCGCTGGCCCGGGCCGAGTCGCCGAGCCGCGCCAGGTTGGACAGCGCGAACGCGAGCACGGGGAGGACGAAGAACGCCGCGAGCGCGAGCGTCAACCGGCCGCGATAGCTCGCCAGTACCCCGGCCAGCGAAGGCAGCCGCGGCCTCCATCCCCCGGCGACGAGCCGGCTCACCGCCCAGGCGGCGGCGAGCAATCCCGCATCCAGCAGCACGACGAGAATGCCGCGCACGAGGGCGGCCGATGGACCGCGCAGGTCGACGTTCAGGTGGACGTGGCGAACGCCGCCGGGAAGGTCCACGCGCCGTTCGCCGCGGGCGGTCCACGCCCGGCGCGTCCATTGCACCCGTGTCGGCTCGAGCGCCTCGGTCGGCAGCGACAGCGACACCTCGTAGGGCGGCTCGATCGATTGCTCGCCGCGGAGGAATCGCGCCACGCGGCTGGCGGGCACCAGCCGCGAGCGGGGGCCCACCCCGACCGTGAGCACGCCGCGACCGGGGAGGGGGGCGGTGAGGACGTACAAGGTGCCGGGAATCCGGTCCAGGCGCTCGACGCGGGCGGCGGTGCGCGCGGTGTCGCCTGCCAGCGCCGCGAGCAGCGCTGTCGGCAGGTCGAGGGCGGCGAGCCGCAGCTCGGCCGTCGTGCGTCTGGCGCTGTCCCACGCCACCAGCACCGTCGGGTAGTCGAGGGTGTCGAGCTGCGACTCCCGCCACAGGACGTAGAGATCGGCCGCCGTGCGCGGCGGCGGTCCGTCTTGCGCGTCACGCCCCAGCCGTTCCAGCTCCGCCACGGCCAACGGATCGGGATCGTTGCCGAGCCGCTGGGCATCGCGCACGGCCAGCTGCAGCCGTCCCTCGAGGGCGGCGCCCCAGGTGACGAGCGCGGCGGCGGAACCGGCGACCACGGCGATGGCGAGCAGCGCCCAGCGCCGCGGCGCGGGCACAATCGCCGCTACCAGCGCCGGCAGCCACAGGAACGTGTACCACTCGGGCCACGCGCCCGAGGGCTGCCACAGCCATAACCCGACGACGCCGGCCAGTCCCGCCCAAATACAGGAGGCGGCGATCGTCCACGGCACGCGCGCGGGCTCCGTGGAGCCGCGCACCAGCGCGGCCGCCAGCAGCACGAGCATCATGCTGGCGGCGGCGAGCGCCGCCTCCCAGGACAACCAGAGTCCGAAACTCACGCCCGACGCGGGCGGGGCGATGCCGCGTCCCAGGTACCGGACCAGGTACGGCGCGTAGATCAGCAGCACCGCGGCGCTGCCGATGCTCCACCAGCGCCGTGGCGGTCCGCGGCGCCACACCGCGGCGGCGATCACGAGACCGAGCACCGCAATGGCGAGCAGCGCGCCGGCGGACGCGCTGAAGTCGCGCAGCAACGGGCGATAGAAGGTGGCGGGAGAGAACAGCGCCGGCGGCGCCACGGCCGGACCGAAGAACGCGCGCGCCGCGGCCCACGTCGCCACCACCGCCACGAGCCAGCGAGACCGCCCGGGAGGCGCGGCGATGAAGAGCAGCACCAGCGCGACCGCCAGCGCGATGCCCGCCCCGTCGGCCACCCGCGCCAGCACGACGAGCTTGGCGTCGCCCTGCGACGGCGGACGCGGCCGCACCGTGAACAACACCGGACTCGCCGCGCACTGCGCCGCGCAGAACTCGAATTCATCGGAGTCGGGCGGCGCCAGGGCCGGCGCCGAGAACTGCAGCTCGACGCCGTGCGACCGCGCGTAGACGACCGAGAGCGCACCGCCGCGATCGGCCACCGCGGGGACGGCATCGAGCAGCACGGAACCGACCGCGCTGCGGCCCGTCGCTGTCTGGCGCCGGGCCTCGAGCGTGACGTAGAATGGGGTGATGACCGCGCGCAGCTCCGTCGTGTCGAGCCCGGGAATGGACCGGTGGCGGCCCGCCCAGGCGACGGGGGCGCCGTCGGCATCGAGGACGACGACGCCGCGCTCCGGTTCGGGGCGACCCCTCCCGACGGCGCCGGCCAGATGGTCGAAGGCCTCCCCCGGCGGCAGCACGGCGGCGCTCGCGCCCCGCTCGGCGAGGCGCCGGGCCAGGTGCACGGCGTCGCCCAGCGTGGCCTCGAGCGAGCTGGACGCCGCCGTCACGCGCGCCTCGCGTAGCTCGACCCAGCAACACTCCACCTGGCGCACGTCACCCACGCCGACGACGAGCACGATCCCCAGGACCAGACTCCCCACGCCGGCCCAGAGCGCAGCCGCGCTCCAGGGACGCAGCGCCAGCGCGGTGGCGGCGGCCACCAGCCCCGCTCCACCCGCGAGCCAGGCCCAGCCGGCCCCCAGGCCGTGCAGCCATTCCGCCGCCGCGAGCGTGGCGAGGACGCCCGCGATTACCGGATGAGCGCGCCGCTGCAGCTGAAGCTCCTGATTCCGGAAGACATCCGCATCCACCTGGCCCGGGATCCGCGCCTGCTCATCCCCGTCGGCACGTGTGAGCAGCACGGCCCCCATTTGCCGCTGGGATGCGACACGATCATCGTCGAGCGGCTCGCCGATGATCTGTCGGCGGAGTTCCAGATCCTGCGGGCGCCGACCGTCGAGTATGGCGTCAACACCGCGACGCGGCGACCATTCCCCGGCAACGCCTCCGTGCGGCGCAAGACCCTGCACCGGTGGATGAACGATCTGCTCGGCTCATGGGAAGAAGCCGGCGTGGAGCAGTTCATTATTCTGACCGCCCACGGCCACGATCCCCACCAGGAAGCGTTGTGCACGCTCCGCACGACCCGCGCCCGGGTATTCACCGTCGATGTGTTCGCCCTCGAAATGGAAGACCTGGTCCTCGACCCCGACACGCCCACGCACGGTGGGGAATTCGATACGTCGCTGCTGCTGTATCTGGCCCCTGAGCTGGTCCGGATGGACCAGGCCCGGGACTTTCTCCCGCCCAACCCCCGGGGACGCTACTTCCGCGGCCTCAGCGGTCCACTGCCCGCGCTCTCGCCCGGCTCCATGGGGCGTCCGACCCTGGCGACCGCCGCCACCGGCGAGCGCCTCTACAAGATGATTCGGGAGCGCGTCGCCACGCGAGTTCTGGCACCCGCCAGCCCGTGAGCGCCCCGCTCGTCGCGGCGCTGCTGCTGGTGCAAGGAGCCGGAATTCCCCTCGACGAAGCCACCCTCGTCGTGCGCGCGGATACGCACGAGGTGGCGCGGGAGACGTTCCGCCTGCTGAGCCGTCGCGTCACCGACAGTACCAGCGGGTGGCTCCTGGCGTCCCGGATCCGGTGGGACGCCGCGCCGCCGATCACATTCTCCCCCGCGCTGACCGTGCACCCCGACACGACTCCGGAGACCCTGCAGTACGAGGTGGCCGCCAACGGCTTGGCGCAGCGCATCACGGGACACACCGGCCCGGGCCGTTATACCCTGCGTTACGTGGCCCCGGGAATGGAACGGGCGCGGGAAGTCCCGCGCGGCGTGGCCACCGTGATCGTCGATGATTCGGTGTTCGCTCCCTACATGTTGGCCGGCTGGCGGGCCGGCGCGACCCCGCGAACGATCACGGCGATCTACCCGCGCAGCGCGCGGCGGATGGAGCTGACGATTACCGACCTCGGCCCGGCCGAGACCACGGTGAATCGCGATCCGGCGACGCTGCGCCATGTCCTGATCGACGGCGGGCCGGAGGGCCCGGTCCACGTCTGGCTCACACCGGAAGGGCGATTAATGAAGGTCGAAGTGCCGGCGCGAGCGCTGCGCGCCGAGCGAATGCCTGGCTGATCTTCCCCACTCCACACAACTCCTTGCTGCCGCTAGCTTTCCCCCGGGCGGGGAAGATTGTCGCAACGCGAAACCCGACTTGGTACCCTCGCGTAGGGGCCACGGCTTTCGCGCAGGCTGTTCGAGCTCCTGCAAAGGATCCCATGAGATACTCCACACTGTTCATCGGCCTGATGGGCGTCGCGGCCACGCTGCACGCGCAGCAGGCAGTGCCGGCTTCCCTGTCGTTGCCGGATGCGCTCCGCATCGCGCGCGACCACAACCCCATCTATCGTCAGGCGCTGGCCAACCGGGCGCCCGCGGCCTGGGCCACGCGCAACGCGTTCGCCAGCCTGTTGCTTCCGCAGGTCACGGCGTCGGGGAGCCTGGGCTACTCGGGAACGGGATCGCAACGGTTCCTCACGTCGAACTTTTCCCAGAGCTACGCGACCGTCAGCTCGAGCTACTTCCTCGGACTCGACTGGACGCTGTCCGGGACGACGCTGTCGCAACCCGGACTGAGCAGGGCCGAGCTCACCGCGGTGGACGCCGACATCCACGGCGCCCGGGCCAGCCTCGACGCGGCGGTCACGCAGCAGTACCTGACGGTCCTGCAGGCCCGGGACAACGTCGGCGTCGCCGAGCGGCTGCAGGCCCGCGACGAGGAGTTTTTGCGGTTGGCGCAGGCGCGTTATACCGTGGGCCAGGCGACCCTGATCGACGTGCGCCAGGCGCAGGTCGCGCTGGGCCAGGCGCAGGTGGCCCTGCTGCGCGCCCAGACGACGCTCCGCGTGGAGAAGCTGCGGCTGTTCGAGCAGCTGGGCGTGAGCGCGCCCACGGCGGTCGATGCCGTGCAATTGAGCGACACGTTCGCGGTGTCCGCGCCGACCTGGAAGCTCGAGGAGATCCTCACGATGGCCGAGGCGCAGAACCCCGCCCTCGAAGCGCTGCGGGCGCGCGAGCGGTCGGCCGCCTGGGGCGTGCGGGCCGCGGCGTCCGGCTGGGCGCCGACGGTCTCGCTCTCGGCGGGATGGTCCGGCTTCACGCAGGCGTACGCGCACAGCCGCGACCTGAACTCGGTGATTCTCTCCAGCCAGCTCGCGGCGGGCGCGCAATACAACGACTGCCAGGAGAACAACTCGATCCGCAGCACGAGCGGGCTGCCGCCGCAGGACTGCAGCGGCTTCGTGTGGTCGGCGGCGCAGGAGCAGGCGATCCGCGATCAAAACAACGTCTTCCCGTTCAGCTTCATCGGCCAGCCGTTCCAGGCGCGCCTCACCGTAACCCTGCCCCTCTGGACCAATTTCGGGAGGCCGCAGCAGGTGTCGCTCGCCAAGGCGCAGCACGACATCCTCGAGGAGAGCGTCCGGGCGCGCGGGCTGGGACTGCAGACCGAGGTGAGCCAGGCGTACTTCACGCTGCAAACGGCCTATCAGGCGGTCGGCATCCAGGACACGAACCGCGCCCTCGGGCGCGAGCAGCTGCAGCTCGCCGAGGACCGCTACAGGATCGGATCGGGCACGTTCTTCGAGCTGCTGGACGCGCAGTTTGCCGCGCTACGGGCTGAGACGGATTACATCGCCGCGGTCTTCGACTACCACCGGGCCGTCGCGGCTCTGGAAGCGTCGGTCGGCCGCAGCGTGCGCTAACCGGAGAGGAAACGGAACACATGTCCAGGGGCAAGAAGATCCTGATCGGCGTCGGCGGTGTGGTGCTCGTGGGCGCGCTCATCGTGATGAGCGCCAGCGCCAAGCGGGACAGCGGGGCGCAGGTCCGGTTCGAGAACGTGGGCCGGCGCGACCTCGTCGCCGCCGTGACGGCGAGCGGGAAGGTGCAGCCCAAGACCAAAGTCGACGTCAGTCCCGACATCACGGGGCGGATCACCCGGCTCGTGGTGCATGAGGGCGACCTGGTGGAGAAAGGCCAGTTCCTGCTGCAGATCGATCCGACCATCTACGAAGCCAACCTGCAGCGGGCCGAGGCTTCGCTGGCGTCGACGCAGGCGGCGCTGGTGCAGGCGCGGGCGAGCCGCGATCAGGCGGCGCGGGCGCTGGACCGGGCCAAGCAGCTCAAGCGCCAGAACCCGAACCTGCTCTCCGACGAGCAGCTCGAGCAGGCCGAGACCTCGTTCAACGTCGCCGAAGCGGTGGCGAACGCGTCGCAGCACCAGGTGGACCAGGCGCGCGCCGGCCTCCAGGAAGCCCGCGACCAGCTCGCCAAGACCCGCATCGTGGCCCCGATGGCCGGGCGGATCACGCGGCTCGCGGTGGAAGAAGGCGAGATGGCGGTCCCCGGGAATTTCTCGCGCGACGTCGGCCTCCTGCTGACCGTGTCCGATCTGTCGGTGATCCAGACCAAGGTCAACGTGGACGAGACCGACGTGGTCCGCATCCACCTCGGCGACTCGGTGGAAGTGTCGATCGACGCCTTCCCCGATACCACCTTCGTGGGACGGGTGACCAGGATCGCCAACAGCGCGCTCCTGGCGCAGACGATGTCCCCCACCGGGACCAACGACCGCGCCGTGGATTACGAGGTGGAGATCACGCTCGAGAATCCGCCGGCCGACGTCCGTCCCGACCTCTCGGCGACGGCGCGGATCGTCACCGATACGCGCACGCAAGCCTTGTCGATTCCCATCATCGCGCTCACGGTGCGGGAGAACACCCCCGTGGCCACCGAGACCCGGCGCGACACGGCGCAGGTGGGCAAGAAGAAGGAGACGGAAGGCGTGTTCGTCGTCTCGAGCGGGAAGGCCACGTTCCGCCCGGTCCACGTGGGGATCGCGGGCGACGAGTATTTCGAGGTGCTGAACGGGCTGAGGGAGAACGAGCAGATCGTCGCCGGACCCTACCAGGCGATCCGGGACCTGAAGGACGGCAGCCCCGTGCGGGCGGCGCAGCAGGCCGGCGATACGACCAAGCGGAGCCGGTCGTGACCCGGGGGGGGGCGCAGGAGTTCCGTACCGGCGACACGCCGCTGCCCGACATCGTCATCCTGACTCACAAGCTGACGCGCGATTACGACATGGGATCGGAGCTCGTGCGCGCGCTGCGCGGTGTGGACATCCAGATCCACCGCAACGAGTACGTGGCCGTGATGGGACCGTCGGGCTCGGGCAAGTCGACCCTGATGAATCTGGTGGGGTGCCTCGACACGCCCACCGCGGGCGAATACTGGCTCAACGGCCAGAAGGTCTCGGACCTGGCCGACGACGCCCTGGCCCGCATCCGCAACAAGGAAATCGGGTTCGTGTTCCAGACCTTCAACCTGTT
>Ga0187892_10003506_pt1 | contig 28539 bp, 24 predicted proteins | sample MA1701073metaG_FD_139345 | JGI IMG/M metagenome (GOLD analysis project Ga0187892, IMG submission 139345) | Bio-ooze microbial communities from a basaltic lava cave in the Kipuka Kanohina Cave System on the Island of Hawaii, USA - MA170107-3 metaG ... | reverse complement strand
GCGAGCCGTCGCCACAGCGGCGCGTATTCGGTCGGCGCGACGGGCGTCACGGCTGGGTCTTGCATCGCGGGTTCCAGTGCTAGATTCGAACGCGATGATCGCACGCACGCCGCGCGCACCTGCGCCGGACATCGACGAGTTCCTCGAGCGCGCCTGGTCCGAGCAGGGGCTGTCGCGCAATACGCTCGCGAGCTATCGCACCGATCTCGTCGCCTGCGCGGCGTGGCTCGCGACGCGCGGCGCCTCGCTCGCGACGGCGCGGCGCGAGGATCTGTTCGCGTATCTCGCGGAGCGCGGCGCAAAACGCTACAGCGCGCGCAGCAATGCGCGCCTGCTCTCGACGCTGCGCCAGTACTACCGCATGGCCGTGCGCCTCGACCGCGTCGAAGCCGACCCGACCGCGCTGATCGAGGCGCCGAAGCTGCCGCGCTCGCTGCCGAAGTCGCTGAGCGAGCGCGAGGTCGAGGCGTTGCTCGCGGCGCCGGAGCCCGAGTCCTCACCGGCGGAGCTGCGCGACCGCGCGATGCTCGAGCTCGTCTACGCGACCGGGCTGCGCGTAACCGAGCTCGTCGGCCTGACGCTCGACCAGATCAACCCGCGGCAAGGGGTGGTCCGCGTCCGAGGGAAAGGCAGCAAGGACCGGCTCGTTCCGATCGGGGACGAGGCACAGTCGTGGGTCGAGCGGTATCTCGCGCAGGCCCGGCCCGCGCTGGTCCGCAAGCCGGCCCCGCCGACGCTGTTCGTGACGCCGCGCGGGCCGATCACGCGGCAGGCGTTCTGGCAGGCCGTGAAGCGCTACGCGGTGCGCGCGGGGATCGACCCGGCGCGGATCTCGCCGCACGTGCTGCGACACGCGTTCGCGACGCATCTCATCAATCACGGCGCGGACTTGCGTGCGGTGCAGATGCTGCTGGGGCACTCGAGCCTGTCGACGACGCAGATCTATACGCTGGTGGCGCGGGAGGGGTTGAAGCGGTTGCATGCGGCGCATCATCCGCGGGGGTAGGGCTGCGCGAAGAGCATCGGGGCTGAAGCCCCTCCCACAGTGACTCCATCCGCCAGCGGCGATCCGCAGCCACGCCGCAGCTTCGCGTTCACGGTCGGAATCACTGTGGGAGGGGCGAAAGCCCCGACGGCGCGGCGCCGGGCCGTGCGAGGTCGCCTGTCGCGATAACATTCGTGGAACTCGGGCGCCGGCTCGCGGTCCACCCAAGGCCGCCGCTGCGGCGCCGGCCCCGACAACCAGAACCCTCCGAGGAACCCCGATGCTCAAGCAAGCCTTCGTCGCCGCGCTCGCGCTGGCTTCCACCGCCGCGTTCGCGGTCGAGCCCGCGGACGACGCGAAGATCCGCGCCGCGATCCTCTCGATCGTGCCGAAGGCCAAGATCGATTCGATCGCCGACGCCACGGTCCCCGGCTTCTACGAAGTCGTGCTGGGCGGCGAGATCGTCTACGTGAGCGCCGACGCGAAGTACCTCTTCACCGGCAACGTCTGGGACCTCCCGAACAAGCGCGACCTCACCGACGAGCGCAAGTCGTCGCTGCGCAAGGTCGCGCTCGACAAGGTCGGGTCCGACAAGCGCATCAAGTATTCCGCGCGCACCGAGAAGCACACGGTCACGGTCTACACCGACATCGACTGCGGCTACTGCCGCCGCATGCACCAGCAGATGGCGCAGTACAACGATGCCGGCATCTCGGTCGAGTACATGTTCTTCCCGCGCTCGGGCCCGAACACCGAGTCGTTCGCCAAGGCGGTGCACGTCTGGTGCGCAGCCGACCGCGCCGACGCGCTGACCCGCGCGAAGAACGGCGAAACGCTCCCCGCGAAGGAATGCCCGAACCCGATCGCCGAGCAGTACGAGCTCGGCCTGCGCGTCGGCGTCACCGGCACCCCGATGATCGTCGCCGAAGACGGCTCGCAGATCGGCGGCTACCTCGACCCGAACCAGCTCATCGCCCGCCTCGAATCGCTCAAGGCGACGGGCAAGTAAACAGGCGCCGTCCGAGGTCTTGTGGGAGGGGCGGGAGCCCCGACAGCGTGGCGTCACATACGAAGCGCGGCGCTGTCGGGGCTCCCGCCCCTCCCACAGTGATTCCGAACGACTGCGCTTCGTCGCGGTCGTCGGATGCGAACCCGGGCCTCCGCCCACACCCCTGTCAAACCCTCTAGAATGCGCGGCCCGACCGGGCCCTCCGCATGATCGTCCTCGACGGACACGACGCACTCTCGCCGTTCCGCCTCGATCGTCTCAACGCCGATCTCGACAGCGCCGCCGCGAACGTACGCGTCGAGCGCACGCGGTGGCTCTACTTCGTCGAACCCTCGGCTGCGCTCGCGCCCGACGACGCGCGGCTCCGCTCGGTGCTCGAAGCGACCGGCGTGCACCGCGCGGCGGGCGACGAGTGCTACGTCGTGCCGCGGCTCGGCACGATCTCGCCATGGTCGTCGAAGGCGACCGAGATCCTGTCGGGCTGCGGCTTGCCGGTTGCGCGCGTCGAGCGAGGCATGAGCTGCGAGGTCACCGGGCTCGATACGCTGTCGCCTGCGGTGCAGGCGCGCGTCTTGCGCGTGCTGCACGACCCGATGACGCAATCGGTGCTGCGCTCGCTCGGCGACGCGGCTGCGCTGTTCCGCGCCGGCGCACCGGGCCCACTCGGCACGATCCCGCTCGGCAACGCGCCCGCGGCCGCACTTGCCGCAGCGAACCGCACGCTGGGCCTCGCGCTCGCCGACGACGAGATCGAGTACCTCGCTGCGCGCTACGGCGAGCTCGGGCGCGACCCGACCGACGCCGAGCTCATGATGTTCGCGCAGGCGAACTCCGAGCACTGCCGCCACAAGGTCTTCAACGCGAGCTTCGCGATCGACGGCGAGCCGCAGCCGCACTCGCTGTTCGCGATGATCCGCAACACGCATCGCGTCTCGCCGCAGCACACGCTCTCGGCGTACAGCGACAACGCTGCGGTCGTCGAAGGCTCGAACGGCGTGCGCTTTGCGCCGCTCGGCGACGCGCAGCGCTTCGAAGGCCGCGTCGAACCGATCGACTACGCGATCAAGTGCGAAACACACAACCACCCGACCGCGATCTCGCCGCACCCCGGCGCCTCGACCGGCTCCGGCGGCGAGATCCGCGACGAGGGCGCGACCGGTCGCGGCGCGAAGCCCAAGGCCGGTCTCACCGGCTTCACCGTCTCGCACCTGCGCATCCCCGGGCACCCGCAGCCGTGGGAGCGCGAGCGCCCGCTCAATCCGCGGCTCGCCTCCGCGTTCGAGATCATGCGCGACGGCCCGATCGGTGCCGCCGCGTTCAACAACGAGTTCGGACGGCCCGCACTGCTCGGCTGGTTCCGCGCCTTCGAGCATCCGGAGAGCGAGCGCCTGGTGCGCGGCTACGACAAGCCGATCATGCTCGCGGGTGGGCTCGCGAACATCCGGCGTGCGCACGTCGCGAAGCAGCATCTCGCCCCCGGCGACGCGGTCGTCGTGCTCGGCGGGCCCGCGATGCTGATCGGCCTCGGCGGCGGCGCAGCCTCCTCCGTCGGCGGCGGCGAGTCGAGCGAAGCGCTCGACTTCGCATCGGTGCAGCGCGACAACCCCGAGATGGAGCGGCGCTGCCAGGAAGTCATCGACCGCTGCTGGCAGCTCGGCGCCGAGAACCCGATCGTCTCGGTCCACGACGTCGGTGCGGGCGGGCTCTCGAACGCGATTCCGGAGATCCTCAACGACTCCGGCGTCGGCGGCACCATCGAGCTCCGCGCGATCCCCTGTGCGGATCCCGCGATGACGCCGATGCAGATCTGGTGCAACGAATCGCAGGAGCGTTACGTGCTCGGCGTCGCGCCGGGTCGGCTCGCTGCGTTCGAGGCGCTGTGCGTGCGCGAGCGTTGCCCGTATGCGGTCGTCGGCACCGCGACGGTCGACCGCCGACTCGTCGTGCACGATCGACTTGCCGGCACGAACGCGGTCGACCTGCCGCTCGACGTGCTGTTCGGCAAGCCGCCTCGCATGCACCGCGACACCGCGCGCCGCGCACGCGGCGCGGGCGCGCCGCCGCCGGCGAGCGCGATCGCCGATGCCGCGGCGCGCGTGCTTTCGCACCCGACGGTCGCTGCGAAGACGTTCCTCGTCACGATCGGCGATCGCACCGTCGGCGGGCTCTGCGCGCGCGACCCGATGATCGGGCCGTGGCAGCTGCCGGTGGCGGACTGTGCGCTGACGCTGATCGACTTCGACGGCTACGCCGGCGAGGCGATGGCGCTCGGCGAGCGCACGCCGCTCGCGCTGCTGTCGCCGGCCGCGGCGTCGCGCATGGGAGTCGGCGAAGCGCTCACGAATCTCGCGGCCGCCCCGGTTGCCTCGCTCGCCGAGGTGAAGCTCTCGGCGAACTGGATGGCCGCGGTCGCACATCCCGGCGAAGACGCGGCACTCCACGACGCCGTGCGCGCGATCGGGCTCGAGCTCTGCCCCGCGCTGGGCGTCTCGATCCCGGTCGGCAAAGACTCGCTCTCGATGCAGGTTGCGTGGAGCGACGGTAGCGGCGAGCGCCGCGTCGTTTCGCCGGTGTCGCCCGTCGTCACCGCGTTCGTGCGCGTCGCCGACGTGCGCCGCGCGCTGACGCCGGAGCTCCGGCTCGACGCCGGCGCGAGCGAGCTCCTGCTCGTCGACCTCGGGCGCGGACGCAATCGTCTCGGTGGGTCGATCTACGCCGAAACCGCCGGAACGCTCGGCGACGTCGCCCCCGATCTCGACGATCCTGCGCTGCTGCGCGGCTTCTTCGAGGCGATGCAGCGCGCGAACGCGCAGGGCCTCGTGCTCGCGTATCACGACCGCTCCGACGGCGGCGCATTCGCGGCGCTCGCCGAGATGGCGTTCGCGTCGCGCGCGGGCCTCGAGCTCGTGCTCGACGCAGTCGCGGGCGATCCGGTCGCCGCGCTGTTCGCCGAGGAGCTCGGCGCGCTGCTGCAGATTCGCGACGCCGACGTTCCGGCCGTACGCGCGCTGTTCGCCGAGCACGGTCTCGGTCCGCACGTGCACGCGATCGGCCGCCCGAACGCCGGCGGCACGATCCGGATCGCGCGCGGTGGCGCGCTCGTCGCTGAGCTCGACCGCAACGCGTTGCTCGCGCGCTGGCTCGAGACGACCCACGCGATGCAGCGTGCGCGCGACAACCCCGAATGTGCCGACGAGGAACGCGCGCACGTGCTCGACGCCGGCGACCCCGGCCTCGCGGCGACGCTGCGCTTCGATCCGGCCGAGAATCCTGCGGCACCGTACGTCGCGACCGGCGCGCGGCCGAAGGTCGCGATCCTGCGGGAGCAGGGCGTCAACGGCCAGGTCGAGATGGCGGCCGCGTTCACGCGCGCCGGCTTCGACGCCTACGACGTCCACATGACCGACCTGATCGAGGGCCGCGTCGCGCTCGACGGTTTCGAGGGCTTCGCCGCGTGCGGCGGCTTCTCGTACGGCGACGTGCTCGGCGCCGGTCGCGGCTGGGCGACCTCGATCATGCATCGCCCCGCGCTCGGCGAGCGCTTCGCGAGGTTCCTCGCGAACCCGCGCAAGTTCGCGCTCGGCGTCTGCAACGGCTGCCAGATGCTCGCGGCGCTGAAGGCGATCGTGCCGGGCGCCGACGCGTGGCCGCGCTTCGTCCGCAACCGCTCCGAGCAGTACGAGGCACGGCTCACGCTGGTCGAGGTGCTCGAATCGCCGTCGCTGTTCTTCCGCGGCATGGAGGGCTCGCGCCTGCCGGTCGTGGTCGCGCACGGCGAGGGCCGCGCGGTGTTCGCGCGCGACGATCGCGATACCGCGCTCGTTGCACTGCGCTACGTCACGAACCGCGGCGAGCCCGCGACACGCTACCCCGCGAACCCGAATGGCTCGCCCGGCGGCGCGACCTCGTTCACGATTCCCGACGGGCGCGTCACGATCCTGATGCCGCATCCCGAACGCGTGCATCGCACCGTGCAGATGTCTTGGCATCCGCGTGGCTGGGGCGAGGATTCGCCCTGGATGCGCATGTTCCGCAATGCGAGAGTCTGGGTCGGATGAACGCGACGATCGAACCGCCCGCGGGCGACAAGGCCGAGGACGAGCGTCTCGAGCTGAAGCCCTTTCTGCTCTCGGCCGTATTGTGGCTGCCGCTCGCGTTTTTCCTCTGGTTCGCGCTGCGCAGCGTCGTGGTCTATCCCGTCATCGGCCTCGTCGGCTGGGTCGCGTCGGTGTGGCTGCCCGATCTCGTCACGAGCGTCGGGCAGGACTACCACGAGATGATCTACACGGTCCGCACGCAGCTCGGCAATGTCGCGGGCCTGCCCGGCAGCACGATCGACGTCGACATCCAGGTCAACGTGCTGCCGTACTGCTACAGCATTCCGGTGCTGGTCGGCCTCTCGATCGCGACACCGATCAGCTGGGCCCGAACTGGCGTGCAGCTTCTGATCGGCCTGCCGATCCTCGCGGTCGTGCAGGCCTTCGGCGTGCTCGGCGACGTCCTCAAGCGGATCGCGTTCGATCTCGGCCCGCTGGTCCACTCGGCGCTGATCGAGGCGGGTTATCCCGCGCCCGCAGCCGAGGCCGCGCGCAATGCGGGCGAGTTCGGGGCGGCCGCGCTGGTGGCCCACGGCGTGACGCCGACGTTGCTCGCGACTTGGTACCAGTTCGGCTATCTGATCCTGCCGCCGATCAGCGCCGTGGTGCTCTGGATCCTCTTCAACCGCCGCTTCATCGAGGCGTTGCGACCGCTGCCGCGCGCCGCCTGAGCCCTGGCGGGCGCATCCGTCAAGCGCCACTCAGCTCGGCCTCCTACAATCCCGGGATTGCCCCGGCGGGAACCGAACGCGTACGCGGCGGTCTCTACGGCACCCCCGAGCTCGAGCGAATGAACGACGTAGCCACCGCAGACACCCCGGCCCCGGAGAGCCTTTCGGCCCTCGACGAGCGCATCAGCGCGCACCTCATCGCGCGCGGGCGGCTCAAGGAGGCCGATCTGCAGCGCGCGCGCCGCCTTTACGAGGAGGCGCCGGAAGGCAGCTTCGTGACGCTGATGACGCGGCTCGGCCTCGTGTCCGAGCGCGACGCGGCCGAAGCGGTTGCCGAGGTGCTGAAGCTCCCGCTGCTGTCGTCGAAGGAGTGTCCCGACGCGCCGCCCGCGAACGTGCAGACCTCGGTGCGGTTCCTGAAGCAGCACCACGTGGTGCCGATCACCGAGTCGGAGCAGGACGTCGGCGTGCTGGTCGCCGATCCGCAGGAGCACTATCCGATCGAGGCGCTCGAGCTGGCGGTCGGCAAGCCGATCAAGGTCCACGTCGGCATCCGCACCGAGATCGACGACTTGATCGAGCGCTACTACGGCTCGGGCCGCAGCGCGATGGGCACGATCGTCGAGAACCTCGGCGACGAGGCGACGCGCAGCGAGGACGACGTCGAGCACCTGCGCGATCTCGCGTCCGAAGCGCCGGTCATCCGCCTCGTGAACCTCGTGATCCAGCGCGCGGTCGAAGCGCGCGCGTCGGACATCCACATCGAGCCGTTCGAGAACCGCCTCAAGGTGCGCTATCGCATCGACGGCGTGCTCGAGGAAGTCGAGTCGCCGCCGGCTGCGTCGACCGCCGCGGTGATCTCGCGCATCAAGATCATGGCGAAGCTCAACATCGCCGAGCGCCGGCTGCCGCAGGACGGCCGCATCATGCTGCGCGTGCAGGGCAAGGAGCTCGACCTGCGCGTCTCGACCGTGCCGACGCAGTACGGCGAGTCGGTCGTGATGCGTATCCTCGACCGCGAGAGCATCGTCTTCGACTTCAAGAACCTCGGCTTCACCGACGAGTTCTTGCCGCGCTTCAACAAGGTGCTCGAGCAGCCGCACGGCATCCTGCTCGTGACCGGCCCGACCGGCTCCGGCAAGACCACGACGCTCTACACCGCGCTCGCGAAGCTCAACACGCCCGACGTCAAGATCATCACGGTCGAAGACCCGGTCGAGTACCAGATCGAGGGCATCAACCAGATCCAGGCGAAGCCGCAGATCGGGCTCGACTTCTCGCACGCGCTGCGTTCGATCGTGCGCCAGGACCCCGACATCATCATGATCGGTGAGATGCGTGACCTAGAGACCGCGAAGATCGCGATCCAGTCCGCGCTGACCGGCCACCTCGTGCTCTCGACGCTGCACACGAACAACGCGGCCGGCGCGGTGACGCGCCTGCTCGACATGGGCGTGGAGGATTACCTCCTCACCTCGACCGTCAACGGCGTGCTCGCGCAGCGCCTCGTGCGCCGGCTCGAGCCCTCGCACGCACAGCCGTACGAGGCGATGCCCGAGGTGATCGAGGAGTTCGGCTTGCGGCGCTTCCAGCCCGAAGGCCCGATCATCCTGTTCAAGCCGACGCCCTCGGCGCTGACCCCGACCGGTTACCTCGGCCGTACGACGATCATGGAGTTCCTCGTGATCTCCGATCCGATCCGCCGCTCGATCATGAAGCACGCGACTGCCGGCGAGATCGAGGCGCAAGCGCGTGCCGAGGGCATGCGCACGATGTACGAGGATGGCCTCGTCAAGGCGATGCAGGGCCTGACGACGATCGAGGAAGTGTTGCGCGTGACGCAGGAAAACTAGGTTGGCCCTGTACCGCTACAAAGCCGTCGCGACCACCGGCGAGACCATCGAAGGCGAGATGGAGGCCGGCTCGCGCGAGGAAGTGATCGGCAAGCTGCAGGACGCCGGCAACATTCCGCTCGACGCGCGCGAGTCGTCCGACGCCGGCGGTGCGGGCATCGCCGCGATGTTCCGTCGCGCCGAGATGACGCCGGCCGAGGTCACGCAGTTCACGCAGCAGCTCTCGACGCTGCTCGGCGCGGGCCAGCCGCTCGATCGCGCGCTGCAGATCCTGATCGAGCTACCGGACGAGGAGCGCGCGAAGCGGCTGATCGAGCGCGTGCGCGAGACCGTGCGCGGCGGCGCGCCGCTGTCGCAGGCGCTCGAGCAGCAGCACGGCGTGTTCTCGCGGCTCTACGTCAACATGGTGCGCGCGGGCGAAGCGTCGGGTGCGTTGCAGGACACGCTGAAGCGGCTCACCGAGTATCTCGACCGCTCGCGTGCGCTGCGGGCGTCGGTCGTCAACGCGCTGATCTATCCGTCGATCATCATCGCGGCGGTGGTGATCGCGCTCGCGATCCTCCTGATCTATGTCGTGCCGCAGTTCGTACCGATCTTCCAGGACATGGGCGCCGAGCTCCCGCTGATCACGAAGTTCGTGCTCGCGATCTCGAACTTCATGCAGGGGTTCTGGTGGCTGCTGCTCGCGGCCGCGATCGGCGCGGCGTTCTGGTTCCGCGCGCAGTTCCGTGACCCCGACAAGCGCAAGGTCATCGAGGACCGTGTGCTCCGGATGAAGCTGATCGGCGGGCTGCTGCTGAAGCTCGACACGGCACGTCTCGCGCGGACGCTGGGAACTTTGTTGCACAACGGCGTTCCATTACTTACCGCCCTTTCGATCTCGCGCAACGTGCTCGGCAACTCGGTGCTCGCCGACGCGGTCGAGGTTGCCGAGAAGGACGTCAAGACCGGCGGCGGGCTCGCATACGCGCTCGGACAGACCAAGCGGTGGCCACGGCTCGCGCTGCAGATGATCGCGGTCGGCGAGGAATCGGGCGAGCTCGAGGCGATGCTGACGCGGGTCGCCGACACGTTCGACATCGAGGTGAAGAACAACGTCGACCGGCTGCTCGCGGCGCTGACGCCGGCGGTGACGATTTTCCTGGCGGTGGTGATCGCATTCATCATGATGGCGATTCTGCTGCCGATTCTTTCGCTCAGCTCGACGATCGGCTGAGCTTCGACATCCGAGACAGGAGAAAGACCGTGAACCGCAACTTCGCTCTGCGCCGCGTCGCGGCTCCGCTCCGCGCCGGCGGTTTCTCGCTCATCGAGATTCTCGTCGTGATCGCCTTGATCGGCATCGTGGCGACGCTGGTGATCCGCAACGTCGGCGGCGGCTTCGGCTCGGGCCAGGCCAAGGCCGCGAAGGCGCAGATCGCGTCCGTCGGCATGAGCATCGAGCAGTACTACGTCGACAACGGCTCCTACCCGGAGCGGCTCGACGACCTCGTCAACAAGCCGGCTTCGGCGGCGAACTGGTCGGGTCCGTACGCGAAGCCGAGCCAGCTCCAGGATCCGTGGGGCAGCCCGATCGACTATCGCGTACCCGGTGAGAACGGCCGCGACTTCGATCTCGTCTCGCTGGGCAAGGACAAGCGGCCGGGCGGCGAAGGCACCAGCAAGGACATCGCGAGCTGGGAGTGATCCCGGGCTCGCGTGACGCCCCGTGGGCAAAGGGGTCAGGGCAAAGGGGTCAGAGTCATTTGTCGATCGATGCGCCCGCGAGCACCATGAACGTCCGTTTCGACAAATGACTCTGACCCCTTTGCCCGCTCGCCGCGCGCGCGGCTTCACGCTGATCGAGATCATCGCGGTCGTCGCGCTGCTCGCGCTGGCCGCGAGCACGGTCGTGTTCTTCGTCTCGCGCTCGCTCTCGACGCAGCAGATCCGCGGCGCCGGCCGCGACCTCGTCGCGGCACTGCGCTACACGCGCGGACAGGCGATCGTGAAGCGCAAGGAACAAACGCTCGAGCTCGACGTCGAACGCAGGGTCTACCGCGCGCCGAACAAGGGCGAAGTGGAATTGCCGAAGGACATGGAAATGAAGCTCCTCACCGCTGCCCAGGAACGCGTCGACGAGACGACCGGGCGCGTGCGCTTCTTTCCCGACGGCAGCTCGACCGGCGGCCGCATCCGCCTCATCGCGGGCGAGCGCGAGTGGCACGTCGAGATCGCGTGGTTGACGGGCGAGGTGAAGCTTCGCGAGGCGACGCAATGAAACGTCCCGTCCGCGGCTTCACCCTGATCGAGCTCGTCGCCGCGTTCGCGATCTTCGCGATCGGCGTCGCGATCGCGCTGTCGATCGCCTCGAACGCGCTCGGCATGGCGAAGCGCTCGTCCGAGTACACGCGCGCGGCGCTGCACGCGCAGTCGGTGCTCGACGAGCTCGGCGTCGGCGAGCCGCTCGAAGCCGGTGGCGACTCCGGCGAGTTCGACGACGGCTACCGCTGGGAGCTCACCATCACCGAGCAGGAGCCCCCCGCCGCGAGCACGGGCGCGATCGAGCAGATCCCGATCGAGCTCTACCGCGTCGAGCTCGTCGTGCGCTGGCACGACGACCGCCGCGAAGCGAAGTTCTCGACGCTGCGCGCCTCCAACCCCTCCCTGGGTGGCCTGTGATAAGTCCGCGCATGAACCACCGAAATCCCTGTGGGAGGGGCTTCAGCCCCGATGCCTTTCGCGAAAAGCGATCGGGGCTGAAGCCCCTCCCACAAGGGTTCACGTTGCTCGAGTTGCTGCTGGCGCTACTGCTGCTTTCGATGCTGATGGTCGGCGCGTGGACGAGCATCCATTCCGCGACGCGCGCGGTCGACAGCGGGGAAAAGCTCATCGACCGCACCAACAAGCTGCGCGTCGCGCAGGAATTCCTGCGGCGCGAGCTCTCGCAGTCGCAGGCGCTCGTGATCGAGCAGGAGCCGACCACCGGCGAGACGATCCTGTTCGAGGGCGACGCCGAGACACTGCGCTTCGTCGCCCCGATGCCGGGCTATCTCGGCCGCGGCGGCCCATACGTGCAGCAGCTCTCGTTCGAGCGGCACGAGGGCGACCTGCGCCTGCTGTTCCGGCACGCGATGCACAACGGCTACAAGGCCGACGAAGAGCCGCTTGAAGACCCCGATCTCGAGCCGGTCGTGCTGCTCGAGCGGATCCGCGACGCGCGCTTCGAGTACCGCGCGCTCGACGACGCCGGCAAGCTCGACGACTGGACCGACGAGTGGGACAAGAAGGGCCGGCTGCCGCTGCTGGTCCGCATCTCGGTTGAGTTCGAGGAGGACGCGAACCTGGTGTGGCCCGAGATGGTCGTGCCGCTCATGATCGACACGGGCCAGAGCCCGCTGCGCGATCCGTTCATGGCGCCGTTCACCGGTGGCTGACGTGAAACGCCAGCGCGGCATCGCGTTCGTCATCGTGCTGTGGATCATGGCGCTGCTGGCCGTGCTGCTCGGCAGCTTCGTCGTGGTCGCGCGCACCGAGAACCTCCAGACGCGCCACCTGTTCGATACGACGCAGGCGCGCTACGCGGCCGAGAGCGGCATCGCGCGCGCGTCGTACGAGCTGCGCCGCATCGATCCGCTCGCGCGCTGGGTGCCCGACGGTCGCGCCTACGAGTTCGAGTTCGACGGCGCCCAAGTGAAAGTCGAGATCACCGACGAATCCGGCAAGATCGACATCAACGCGGCCGACGAGCCGACGCTGCTCGCGCTGTTCCAGATCATCGGCGGGGTCGAGCCGGTCGACGCGCAGAAGCTCGTCGACGCGGTGATCGATTTCCGCGACCCCGACGACCTCGTGCGGCCGTACGGCGCCGAGGACGACGACTACGAGGCGGCCGATCTCTCGTACGGCGCGCTCGACATGAACTTCACGATGCCGGAAGAGCTCCAGCAGGTGATGGGCATGAGCTGGGAGATCTACCGCAAGCTCGAGCCGCACATCACGACCTACGGGCTCACGAATCGCCCGAACGCAGCCTTCGCCTCGTCGACCGTGCTCCAGACCCTGCCGGGCATTACGCCCGACCTCGCGACGCAGATCGTCGCGCAGCGCTGGCTGAGCCGTCCCGGCGACCCGGCCGCGCCGCAGCTGACCCTGCCCGACGGGACCCCCGTTTTGGCCGCGGGCGGAGGCGGCACCTATACTGTGCGATCCCGTGCCACGTTGCCGAACCGCGCGTGGACCATTCTTGAAGCGACGATAAGGCTCGGCGGCGCCCCCGGTGCGCGTGCCTACACCGTGTTGCGCTGGCGCGAAGGGAGCGCCGAGTAGAGCGATGGCCGAGAGCCCGATCACCCGAACGCTGGCGCGAATCCGGCTCGCCTATGCGCGCAGCCGGCTGAAGCGTTTCCTCACGTGGTGGGGGCGCGAGCTCCTGCCGCTCGTGCCGGCACGTCTGCGCGGATGGCTGGTCGAGCATCGCGACGAGCTGATCGTGCGCGTCGAGGACGACGCGATCGTGCTGCGCCGTGCGAGCGAGGCGCCCGAAGCCGCGGTGCGGGTTGCGCGCACCGAGCCCGAGGACGTGCAGCGCGATGCGATCCGTCGCGAGCTCGAGCGCGCCGAGGAGCGTCCCGACGTCGTGTTCTGCATCGGCGCGCGCCACGTGCTGCGCCGGACGCTGACGCTGCCGCTTGCGGCCGAGGAGAACCTGCGCCAGGTGCTCGGGTTCGAGATGGACCGCCAGAGCCCGTTCCGCGCCGACCAGGTCTACTTCGATCACAAGGTCGTCGCGCGCGACCCCGCGACGAAGCAGATCTCGGTCGCGCTCGCGCTCGTGCCGCGCCTGCACGCCGATGCGGCGCGAGCGCCCCTCGCATCGCTCGGCGTACCGCTCGACGCGCTCGACGCCTGCGACAACGACGCCCGTCTCGGCTTCAACCTGCTGCCACCCGAGCAGCGCGCCTCGCGCCCGAACCTCTGGCTGCGCATCGACACGGCGCTCGCGCTCGTGCTCGTCGCGCTGCTGGGCGTGGTGATGGTGCAGTCGCTCTCGAACCGCGAGCAGGCGCTCGAGACGCTGACGGCTGAGGTCACGGCGCAGAGTCGCGACGCCAAGAGCGTCGCGCAGCTGCGCACGACCCTGTCCGACGCGATCGGGGGTGCGAGCTTCCTCGCCGAGAAGAAGCGCGCGCGTCCGCCGGTCGTCGACGTGCTGCTCGACGTGACGCGGCGCTTGCCGCAGGACACGTGGCTGCAGCGCTTCCAGTACAACCAGGGTCAGGTGCAGCTGCAGGGCCAGGCGAAAGAGGCCTCGGCGCTGATCACGCTGCTGCAGCAGTCGCCGGTGCTCGAGTCGCCGGCGCTGCAGGGCGCGATCACGCCCGACCAGCGCACCGGCAAGGAGCAGTTCCTGATCGCCGCGAACGCGAAGCTGCCGGGCGCCGAGCCCGCCGCCGACGAGGCCGAAGACGAAGACGCGAAGCAGGAGGAGCCCGATGCAGCTACTGCCCAGCGCTGAGCGCGGCCGCTTCCTCGCGGTGGTGCTGCTCCTCATCGCGGTGCTGCTCGGCTATCTGCTCGGCGTGCACTGGTGGTTCACCGCGCGCCATCTCGAGATCGGCTCCGAGATGCGCGAGCTGCGCGAGCGCGAGCGCGACTTCCGCGCCACCGCGGCGGCGCGCCCCGCGATCGAGAAGCAGCTCGCCGAAGTGCGCGCGTTCGAGGCGAGCAATCCGGGCTTCCTGCCGGAAGGCGACTTCGACGCCGCCGCCGCGGGACTGACGCAGCGGCTCAAGCAGGTCGTGCAGAACCACGCGCGCGACGCGAACAGTTGCCAGATCATCATGAACCAGTACGCGCGTTCGAGCGAGAAGGAGCTCTACGAGCGCGTCACGATCAAGGTCAGGCTGCGCTGCAACCTCGACGAGTTCGCGCCGGTGCTGCACGAGCTCGAAGCCGGCAGCCCGATCCTGTTCCTCGACGATCTGCAGATCTGGAAGCAGACCGGTTACCGCGTGCCCGGCACCAACCAGGTGACGAGCTACCTCGACATCCGCTTCGACCTCTACGGCTTCCTGCGCCGCGCGCCGAAGGCGGAGGGCGCGGCATGACGCGCGGCAAGCGCATCGCGCTCGTGCTCGGTGTCGGCGCCGGCGTGCTCGCGCTGTTCGCGATCGCGCAGCAGGCGGGGCTCGGCACGGGTTATCGCCTGCTGACGGGCGGCGAGCCCGCGGCCGTGCCGCAGTTCACGGGGCTCGAGCGCGAGGCGCTGAAGCTCGAGCCGTACACCGAGTACGGCGATATCGTCGCGCGGCCCGTGTTCAACGAAACGCGGCTGCCGGAAGCGACCGTCGAGTCCGAAGCGACGGGCGACGCCGCGAACGCGAACGCCTCGCCGCTCAACGTCACGCTGACCGGCGTCATCATCACGCCCGGCGTCAAGCTCGCGTTCGTGCGCGACAACGTGACGAACACCGTGCAGCGCGTGAAGGTCGGCAATCCGCTCGAGGGCGAGCAGAGCGGCTGGAAGCTCGTCGAACTCAAGGCGCGCGGCGCGGTCTTCGAAGGGGCCGGGCTCGGCCGCCAGGACCTCGAGCTGTCGACCGACACGAAAGGCGCGTCCGGCGTGCCGGTCGCAGCGGCACCCGCCGCGCCGCCCGGAGCAGCGCCGGTGCAGCCGGTGCCGGGTCAGCCCGCGCAGCCCGAACAGTTGGCGCCACAGCCGAACGTCGCGAACGCCGACGAGATCCGGCGACGGATCGAGGAGCGCCGCCGGCAGCTGCGCGAAGAAGCACAACGCATGATGCAGGAACAGAACAAGCAGTGATCGACGGAGCGACGATGCAGAATGCCCATCCGAACCTGATGCGCTCGTGCGCGGTGGCGCTGGCTCTTGCCGCGATCACGACGCTCGCCGGCTGTCGTTCCGCGCCCGTGCGCGAGGACGTGCCGGAGGCGGAGCTCGTCGAGCCCGCGGCGCCCGTCGCAGCATCGCCCGCGGCTTCGAGCGACATCGCGCCGGCACCGCCCGCGGCGCCCGCGTCGCGCGCGCAGATCGAGCTCGGCTCCGGCGAGTTCTTCAACCGCAACGCCGCCGCGCGGATCAGCGCTGCGGGCGGTGGCGCCGGCGAGGTCACGTTCAACTGGGAAAACGTCCCGGTGCAGGAGGTCGTCAAGGCGATCCTCGGCGACCTCATGGGAGAGAACTACGTGATCGCGCCGGGCGTGCAGGGCTCGGTGACGTTCGCGACCTCGAAGCCCATCAGCGCCGACCAGGCGCTCGGTGTGCTCGAGATGGTGCTCGCGTGGAACGGCGCGGCGATCGTCCACAAGGACGGCCGCTACACCGTGCTGCCGCTCGCGCAGGCGCTGCCCGGCAACCTCACGCCGCGCGTCGGCCCGGCGAGCCTCGCGCGCGGCTACGAAGTCCGCGTCGTGCCGCTCGAGTACGTCTCGCCGACGGAGATGCAGAAGCTCCTGACGCCGTACGCGCGCCAGGGCGCGATCGTCAGCGCCGACAACACGCGCGGCATGCTCGTCCTCGCCGGCAACGCGGCGGAGCTGCGCAACTACCTCGACACGATCGAGGTGTTCGACGTGAACTGGCTCGAGGGCATGTCGGTCGGGATCTTCCCGCTCGAGCGCGTCGACGCGAAGGACATCGTGCCCGAGCTCGACAAGATCTTCGGCGAGGGTGCGGGCACGCCGCTCGCGGGAATGTTCCGCTTCATGCCGATCGAGCGCATGAACGCGATCCTCGTCATCACGCCGCAGCCCGAGTACCTCGCCGAAGCGGAGAAGTGGCTCGGCCGTCTCGACCGCGGCGGTTCCGACGCGGGCTCGCAGCTCTACGTCTACTACGTCAAGAACGTCAAGGCGACCGACCTCGCCGAGAAGCTCACCGAGGTCTTCACCGGCTCGAAGAGCACCACGCGCACGACCACCGCGACGGTCGGCGCGGTGGTGCCGGGCGTCGAGTCGGTCGAGATCTCGAGCCTCAATGCGCCGTCGAAGGACGCGCAGGTGCAGTCCGAGGTCAAGTCGACGACGACGAGCGACGTTCCGCCGCCGCCGCCGGGCGCGCCGCCGGTCGGCGGCGGCAGCGGCATCGCGATCGTCGAGAGCGAGAACATCAAGATCACCGCGATCGAGGAATCGAACGCGCTGATGATCCGCGCGACGCCGTCGGAGTACGACTCGATCCAGAAGGCGATCGAGCGCCTCGACATCGTGCCGCTGCAGGTCGTGATCGAGACCAAGATCCTGCAGGTCGATCTCACCAACCAGCTCTCGTTCGGCGTGCGCTGGTTCTTCGAGAACGCACGCTCGTCCGAGGACACGTTCAACTACCGCACGCGCGTACGCGGCTTCGGCAGCGCGAACGAAGGCCGCAACGCCTGGAACAGCTACGCGGGCTCGGTCGCCGAGACCGGCGCGATTTCGTGGACGTTCCTCAACACCTCGGCCGAGGCGATCGTCTCGGCGATCCAGGACCAGGGTCGCGTCGAGGTACTCTCCGCGCCTTCGCTGATCGTGCTGAACAACAAAGAAGCGAGCATCAACGTCGGCACGCAGATTCCGGTCGTCAGCACGTTCTTCTCCGGCACCGGCGTCACCGATCCGAACAACCCCGGCACGGTCAACCCGGGGCTCAACCAGAGCTACGTGCAGTTCCGCGACACCGGCGTGATCCTCGCGGTGACGCCGCGCGTGAATCCGGGCGGTCTCGTGTTCCTCGAAGTGAAGCAGGAGAAGTCGACGCCCGGCCCCGCATCGGCCGCCGTCGCCGGCAACGTGCCCGTCAACAAGTCGACGGTCGAAACCGAGATCGCGGTGCAGAGCGGCGAGACGGTGATGCTCGGCGGTCTCATCAGCGACGAATCGACGAGCGGGCAGGGCGGCATACCGGGCCTCTCGAAGATCCCGATCATCGGCCGGCTGTTCGGCTCGACCTCGAAGAACAACGTGCGCAAGGAGCTGCTCGTGCTGATCACGCCGACCGTGATCGAGTCGAGCGACCAGGCGCGCCAGGCGACCGACGTCTACCGCGAGAACTTCAAGGGTCTGAAGCCGCTGCTCCAGCGCGCGGTCGACGAAACGCCCACCTTGAGGCTGCGCGACATCACTCCCCCGATCGAAACCGAGGAATGACGATGGACTTTTCGAATCTCTTTCGGCGACGCGTCGTGCGCGTCGCCGGTGCCATCGTGCTCGCGCTGCTGCTCGGCGCGTGCGCGACCGGTGGCGGCGAGCGCAAGTCGGCGGGTGTCGAGCCGCCCGAAGAGCGCGCGCTCGCGCGCTGGAAGCTCTTGATCGCGAGCGAGGCCGCGAAGGCCTACGACTATCTCAGCCCGGGCGTGCGCTCGAGCCGGACGCGCGAGGCGTACGCGGCCGAAATGACCGCGCGCCCGGTGCGCTGGGAATCGGTCGCACGTCACGGAACACCGGTCTGCGAGACCCCCGACGCGTGCATCGTGAAGGTTCTTGTGACGTATTCGATGGACGTGCCCCTGCCGAACGTGGGACGTGTTAGCTCACCGTCGGTGCTCGAGGAGAAGTGGATCCTCATCGACGGGGTCTGGTATCACGTGCCATCGGACTTTTCGGTGCGCTGAGGGCGGTTTGCCCGATGCGGCGGTGGTCCGGTGGTGGTTCAGCGTTACGCGCTTGACAGGCGGGGCGGGTCCGGGCATTTAACGGGTCCGCGCAGCGGGGAAGAGCGCACGGCACCCTGTTCCTCACAGGGAATCGGGCGCTTGCGTTGGTTTTAACGTTCCCTTATCCTTCGGCGCGCTCATGTCTAACCTTGACCCTAGCCGCGGCAACAAAAAGCCGCCGTGGGATCGGAGTGAGGTTAGGAGTCGACAGCAAAGCCCTGTGGTCCTAATTAGGAGTGTTGTGATGAAAAAGAACAGTCTTACGACGGCTCTCCTCGCTGGCTTGGCCGGCGCGGCGGGTCTCGCGACGACTGCCCATGCCGTCAATCTCAACCCCGACGGTCTTGGTCAGGCACTGATTTACCCGTACTACGGCGTCAACAGCGGCAACCAGACGATCATCACGGTCGTCAACACCGCGAACGACGTCAAGGCGGTCAAGGTTCGCTTCCTCGAGTCGCGGAACTCGCGCGAAGTCATCGACTTCAACCTGTACCTGTCGCCGTTCGACGTGTGGACGGGTTCGGTGTTCGCGCTCGACGCGAACGGTGCGGGCAACCTCGTGACGCTCGACAACTCGTGCACCGTGCCGTTGATCAAGGGCAACACCGCTCTTCCGTCGGTCGGTGGCAACCGCTACGTCCCGTTCCGTAACGTGCAGTACACCGGCGCGTTCGCGGACGGCGGCGGCGGCTCGCTCGCGCGTACGCGCGAGGGTCACATCGAAATCATCGAGATGGGCACGCTGCTCGGCGACGGTTCGACCGTGTCGTCCAACGGCCGTCTCGCTGAAGAGGCGACCCACTCGGCTGGCAATCCGATCTCCTGCGCGCGCCTGAACGCCGCGTGGGGCACGGGCGGTGCGTGGGCTTCGGCCGGCGCCGGCTCGGCCGCGAACAACACCAACGCTCCGACCGGCGGTCTGTTCGGTTCGGGCGCGGTGGTCGACGTCGCGAACGGCACGATGCTCGCGTACAACTCGGAAGCGATCGACGGCTTCTTCTCGACGGGCAGCCCGGCTTCGGACCTGCACTTCCCGCCGGGTTCGGTGCTCCCGACGCTGAACAACGCGCGCACGGGCTCGCCGGTTCCGCCGGTGCAGAGCTTCGTGTTCCGCGGCGGCGCGACCTCGACGGTCGTCAGCTCGCTGTGGGCTGACCGCATCACCCCGGCCAACGCCCTCGCGGGCGTCGACGCGGTGTCGGCGGTCTTCACGCAGGACGCGATCTACAACGAGTACACGACCGACCCGAACCTGGGCGCCGTGACCGAGTGGGTCATCACGTTCCCGACGAAGCGCTTCTACGTCGACCACACCGCGTTCGGCGGTCCGTCGAGCCTCCCGGTCGGCCCGTTCACGGGTACCCGTTTCGCCCTGGCGCCGTTCGCGGGCCTCGGCTTCACGGCGATCTCGGGTGGCGCGCTGGTTGCGAGCTTCGCGTGCGAAGACGTGACGCTTGCGATCTTCGACCGCGAAGAGCAGACGACGACGCAGCCGATCGACTTCTCGCCGCAGCCGACCTCGGGCGTGAACCAGCTCTGCGAAGAGACCAACACCCTGACGTTCAAGCAGTCGGGTGCTGAGTCGGCGATCCTCGGCACGCCGTCGAGCCGCTACCTCAACGTCGACGCGCCGTTTGCCGACGGCTGGATGCGTATGGGCTTCACCACGAACTCGGATACGGGCAACGATCCGGGCTTCCTGGTGTCGCGCGCCGCGGCCAGCTCCGATGGCGACACCTACGCCGGTCTGCCGGTGACGGGCTTCGAAGCCGTCAACGTCATCAACCGCGCGGCGACGCCGGGCAACCTCGCGAACTACTCGGGCTTCTTCAAGCACCGCGGTAGCCGCGTGATCACCGGTTCGTAAGCGTCGAAGCAAGTGAGAGAAACGAAGCCCCCAAGCAATTGGGGGCTTCGTCTTTTTGCGAAATCGTCTGAGGATCAGTCCGGTCGATCCGACGAAGACCGCCGTCGAGCGGTGCACGGTTGACCTGAATTGTGGCTGATCGTTAGACTCGGGCTGTTTGGGGGCGCTTGCCGGGTGCGGATAACTCGGCTCACGCCTTGGGAAACGGAGTAAGCAATGCAGGTTATCCGCCTGAATCTTCTGGCGGCATTCATCGCGGGCGCGCTCGGCGCGTCGGTGGTGGGGGCCCAAAACGTCGTCTTCACCAACTCCACGAACGCGTCGGCGCAGCCGAGCGGTCCCTATTCCATCCAGCTCCAGGCCGGGCAGCCCGTCAGCGTTGCGCCGAACGGCGACATCCGGGCCCAGTGCGTACTCGTCGACGGCACCAGCCGCTGCGTCGGTATTCCGACCGGTGGTGGTGGTAATCCGCCGCCTCCCGGTGCCCCGAGCGTCACGTCTTCGACCGACGCGGCCGATACGGACAACACCAAGGCCGGCATCCAGATCGCGATCGGCACAGGCTTCAACATCGGTGTGAATCCCGTGCAGGCGCAGACCTGCCTACGCAGTGCGAGCCCGAGCGTCTCCTCGTGGGACGGTGCCGTGCTTCCGGCGTTCGCCGGCGCGGGCGGCCTCACGCTCGGCGCGGCGGGGGTCTATTCGTTCGACGTGAAGTGCTACAACGACAACGGTGCGGGCAGCGCCGCTCAGATCCAGATCGAAGCGGTGCAGGGCACGACGCCGCCACCGCCGCCGCCGCCCACGGGCTGCACGCCACTGAACGACGGCTACTACCCGCCGAGCACGCCCAACCAGAGTGGCCCGCCGACGGCTTTCATCGAAGCCGGTGGCGGTACCTTCACGGCGCTCTGGTCTCCGAACCCCGTGGGTGCCGCGTTCGCCCGACCGATTACGCTGGCCGGCGGTCAGTACGAAGTCTATTCGTTCACGCGCGCCATGCTGGACGCACCGGGTACGACCATGTTTGCGATAAACGTCGATACCGCGAACACGGGTGGCACGCGCGGCGCCGACGTTCGATTCATCACGATCACCGAATGCCCTGGCGACCTGCGCCGCGGCAATCCGAGTGCTTCGAACCCGCGCGAACAGCCAGGGTGTCGTAAACAGGTCAACGAGGGCCCGAGCTTCCTGCTCAACTACGGGCCGACGATGGATCCGCTGTATTCGTGCAACCTCGACGAGACCAAGACGTACTACATGAACGTCGTGCTCGACGACCCGAGCGACGGCTTCCAGGCGAGCGCTTCGTGTAGCGCGTTCGGCGGAATGGGCGATTGCGGCTTCCGCATTCAGCTGAACCCGCAGTAGGTTTTTCGGTCCAACAGCGCGACCCGGCGGGCGGACTCAGGTCCGCCCGCTTCATTTGGCGACCCGCGCGAGCGGCGCCGCGCCATTCACGGAGAGAATTCCATGCGTTTGTCCTGCCTCGTACTGTTGTTCGCCTGCGTGTCCGCCGGCACCGCCGTCGCCGCCGAGAAACCGGACGACGACGCGCCGATCGCCAGCCGCGGCACGGCGAGCGTCAGCTACCGCGATATCGATGCGCGCATGGCCCGCGTCCCGGAGCGCGACCGCGCCGCGACGATCGGTGACCCGCAGCGTCTCGAGATGATCGTCTCGGGCGTGCTGCTGACGCGGCAGCTCGCGAACGAGGCGCGCAAGAACGGGCTCGACAAGGACCCGAACGTCGCGCGCGAGATCGAGCTCGCGATCGAGGGCACGCTCGCCCGCAACGAGCTCGACCGCGTCTCGCGCGAGGCGAAGGTCGATAGCGTGGCGCTCGCCCGCGAGGTCTACCAGGCCGATCGCGCGCGATTCTCGACACCGGAACACCGCGTCGCCCGCCACCTCCTGATCTCGACCGAGAAGCACACCAAGGACGAGGCGCGCACGATCGCCGACCAGGCGCTCGCGGACGCCCGCAAGCCCGGCGCAGACTTCGCCGAGGTCGCGCGCAAGTACTCCGAGGACGACACGACGCGGCCCGGTGGCGGTCTGCTGCCGCCGTTCGGTCGCAACGTCATGGAGACGATGTTCGAGCAGGCGGCGTTCGCGCTGGAGCCCGGGCAGATCTCCGACGTGATCGAGACGCGCTACGGCTTCCACGTCATCAAGCTCGACGAGATCGTCGCCGCGAAGCCGAAGGCGTTCGAAGAGGTGCGCGCCGAGCTCGAGCTCGAGCTCGCCGAGCAGCACCGCAAGCGCGCAGCGGAAAACCACGCCGACACGCTCCGCAACCTGCCGGTCGAGGCGGAACCCGAGGCGATCGCCGCGCTGCGCTCACGCTACGACCACCTGATCGAGAACGAGCCCGGCGCGCACAAGCTCGAGGACCTCGCCCCGCCGACGCCGAGCGCCGAGCCGACGGGCGACGTGCCGCACAACGATTGAGCCGCGCGGCTATGCTGCGCGGCGTGGCTCAGGCCGCTCACGCAAAGCTCCCGAGACGCCGCTTCGCACGCGGCGTCTCCGACTACTGGCGCATCGCGCGGCACTTCGCGGCGCGCGAGCTCGCCGAGCGTTTCCTCGGGAGCTTTTCGGGCGCCGCCTGGGCGCTCTTCGCGCCCGTGTTGCAACTGCTCGTCCTGATGCTCGTGTTCGGGACGATCCTGAAGGTGCGCCTGCCCGACGCCGATCCGCGTGCGTTCCTGCCGTTCCTCGTCGCGGGGCTGTGGCCGTGGGTCGCGTTCTCGGAAGCGCTCGGCCGCGGCATGAGCGCGATCGTCGAGCGCTCGGCGCTGATCTCCAAGGTCGCGCTGCCGCGTTCGGCGCTGGTGCTCGCACCGGTGCTCGCGAGCTTCGCGCTGCACGGCATCGGATTCGTTGCTGTACTGGCCGCAATACGCGCGCTCGGCTATCCGGTCGACCTCGCCGGTTTGCCGCTCGCGCTGCTCTACTGGCCGCTGCTCGCAGCGTTCGCGTTCGGCCTTTCCTTGTTCCTGGCGACGATCCGCGTGTTCGTGCCGGATGCGGCGCATGTCGTGCCGCAGCTCGTCACCCTGTGGTTCTACCTGACGCCGATCTTCTATCCGCTCGCAATCGTGCCCGCCGCGTTGCACGGCGCGGTCCAGGCGAACCCCGCGACCGCGTACGCGAGCCTGTTCCGGCATGCGCTGACCGACGAGACCCTCGCGATCGCACCCGCGCTCGCGACGGCGACGTTCGCGGCAGCGCTCGCGCTCGCGCTCGGCGCTTTCGTGTTCAAGCGTGCCGCGCGGCACTTCGAGGATTTCCTGTGACGGCGGCGGCGCTCGTCACGCTCGCCGGTGTCGGCAAGAGCTACCCGCGCGTGTTCCGCCGCGCCGACCGGCTGCGTGCGCTCGGACAGCTGCTGCTCGGGCGCGAGCCGGCGCACCGCACGCCCGTGCTCGCGGACGTCGACCTCGTCGTGCGCCGCGGCGAATCGCTCGGCATCGTCGGCGAGAATGGCGCCGGAAAGTCGACGCTGCTCAAGCTCATCACGGGCGTGCTCGCGCCGTCGTCCGGCGCGATCACCGTCGACGGCACGCTCGGCGCGCTGCTCGAGCTCGGCGCCGGCTTCCACCCCGAATACACCGGTCGCGAGAACATCCGGCTCGCGGGCACGCTGATGGGCTTCGACGACGCGGCGCTCACCGCGGCCACGCCCGGCATCATCGCGTTCGCGGACATCGGCGACTACATCGACGAGCCGGTCAAGCACTACTCGTCCGGCATGGTCGTGCGGCTCGGCTTCGCGCTCGTCGCGGCGCGCCGGCCCGACCTCCTCATTACCGACGAAGTGCTCGCGGTCGGCGACGAGGCGTTCCAGCGCAAGTGCATCCGCTGGATCGAGGACTATCTCGCCGGCGGCGGCACGCTGCTGCTCGTCGCCCACAGCATGTATCACGTACAGAAGCTCTGCCATCACGCGCTGTGGCTGCATCGCGGGCGGGTCGAGGCGTACGGCGACGTGTTCGACGTGACGCAGCGCTATCTCGCGTACCTCGAGCAGCGCTCGGCGAAGGACGAGGCCGCGGACCACGCAGGATCGGGCACCGAGTTCCAGGTGCGGTCGATCGCGCTCGACGGCGACGCGGCGCTCGCGGGCGCGGTGATCGAGCACGGCGCGCCGCTCAGCGTGGAGGTCGACGTGACCTCGGTGTCGGGACGCGAGCCGACGCTCGCGATCGGGCTCGTGCGCGCCGACGGCACCGCGGTCTACGGCATCGGCAGCGAGATCGACGGCGCGCGTGCTGCCGCCACGTTCGAGGGCGGCTATCGCTTCCGCGTCGTGTTCGAGCGCATCGCGCTGTTGCCGGGCAGCTACCAGGTGCGCGCGCACGCGATGGATCCCGAGGCCTTGCGCGTGTTCGACACGCAGGAGCGGCCACTGTCGGTGCGAGGCCGCTCGCGCGAGTTCGGGATCGTCCACCTGCCGCATCGCTGGGACTCGCGTTGAGCGTCGCGGCACCCACGATCGTCGTGCCGATCCACCGCGGCGCCGAGGTTCTCGCGCGTTGCCTCGCGGCGCTGTCGCGTACGCTCTCGCCCGACGTCCCGGTCGAGCTCGTCGACGACGCGTCGCGTGACGCGGAAATCGATCGTCTGCTCGCGCGCTTCGCGAACGAGCGGCCGGGAACGCGCGTCGTCGTGCAGGGGCGAAACCTCGGCTTCGTCGGGACCGTCGAAGCGGCGTTCTCACGCATCCGCGGCGACGTCGTGCTGCTCAACTCCGATGCGATCGTGACCATCGGCTGGCTCGATCGGATCGGCGCCTGTGCCGCGAGCGACCCGCGCATCGCGACCATCACGCCGTTCTCGAACAATGCCGAGATCTGCTCGTTTCCGGCCTTCTGCGTCGCGAACCCCGAGCCGGCCGATCCCGACGCGGTCGCGCGCGCCGCGGTCGCGGCCGGACCGCCCGAGTACCCCGAGCTCCCGACCGGCGTCGGCTTCTGCATGTACGTGCGGCGCGCCGCGCTCGACGCGCTCGGCGGCTTCGACGCCGCGACCTTCGGCCGCGGCTACGGCGAGGAGAACGACTTCTGCCTGCGGGCCGCCGCGCACGGCTGGCGCAACGCGCTCTGCGACGACGCCTACGTCGTGCACGTCGGCGGCCAGTCGTTCGGTCCGCTCGGCGAGAAACCCGGCGGCGAGAACCTCGCGCGGCTCGTGGCACGCTACCCCCGCTACAATGCGCTCGTCGCCGAGTTCATCGCGCGCGATCCACTGGCCCCGCGCCGCGCGCGGATCTCCGAACGCCTGCCGCGCCCATGACGGAACCGCTTCCATTCACCGGTGAACGCTTCACGCCCGAGTGCGTGCGCGAGATCTGGTACGAGCACTGGCACCGCTACGCGTTCGCGGCGCGCTTCGCGCGCGGACGCCGCGTGCTCGACGCGGCGTGCGGCGAAGGCTACGGCGCGGCGCTGCTCGCGCGCGGCGGCGCGACGAGCGTGCTCGGCGTCGACGTGTCCTCCGCGGCGATCGAGCACGCGCGCCAGCGCTACGGTGCGACGCCGAGCTTGCGCTTCGAGGCCGCCGACGCGACCCGGCTCGACGGGCTGCCCGACGCAAGCCTCGACCTCATCGTCTCGTTCGAGACGCTCGAGCACGTCGAAGCGCAGGAACGCATGCTCGACGGTTTCGCGCGTGTACTCGCGCCCGGCGGCCTGCTCGTGATCTCTTCGCCCGACAAGCGCACGTACAGCGAAGAGGCCGGCTTCCGCAACGAGTTCCACGTGCGCGAGCTCTACCGCGAGGAGCTCGAGGCGCTGCTCGCGCGGCGTTTCCCGGCGCGGCGCCTGTTCGGGCAGAAGCTGCTGTTCCAGTCGGCGATCTGGGACCTCGAGGCGCCGCCGGCGAAGGTCGATGCGGCGACCGCGAGCCGCGAAGCCGAAACGGTCGCCGACGGCTTGCGCTACGCGCCGCTCTACTTCGTCGCGGTCTGCGCGAAGGACGCGGCTGCGCTGCCGACGCTCGCGGGTCGCGTCGACCTGTTCGGCGACGCGGCCGAGTCGGTCTACGCGCACTACAACCACGAGGTGCGCAAGAACATCGCCGCCGGCGGTGTCATTGCCGAGCTCGAGCGCCGCCTCGCGGCTGCCGAAGCGGGCGCCGCGCAAGCGCGCGCGGACGCCGCCTCGCGAAGCGCGCGCACGTCGGGTGAGCGCGGCGCAGCGCCGGGTCTCCTCGCGCGAGTGCGCGCCTGGTTCGCGCGCAGCTCGTGACCGGCGCGCGCGGTCCCGCCACGCTGTTCGCAGCGGCCGACGGCCAGGCCGCGCCGCTGTCGGCGGGCGAGTGCGTGTTCCGCGATGCCCGCAGCGGAGCCGTGCATCTGCTGCCGACTTCCGTGCTCGAAACGCTCGATGCATGTCGCGCTTTCGCGCCGCTCGGTGCACACGCCGCGGCGCTGGCGGCTGCCGCCCCGGGCGTTGCGCCGGCGGCGATCACGCAGCACCTCGAGGCGCTGGTGGCGCGAAAGCTCCTCGTCGCCGACCACGACTTTCTCGCGGACGAAGCCAGCGATGCCGCCCCGGGCGAGCTGCGCGCAGTGTTCATCCGCGCGTGCGACCGGCCGGAGCAGCTCGCGCGTCTGCTGGCGAGTCTCGCCGCGCACGAAGCGCAGTATCGCGGCCGTCATCGCTACGTGCTGCTCGACGATTCGCGCGACGCCGCCGCGCAGCGCCGCCACGCCGAGCTCCTCGCTGCGTTCGGCGTTGCCAGCGGCGCTCCGGTGCTCCACCTCGATCCGGGTCGTCGCGCGCGGATCGTCGAACGTCTCGGCACCCCAGCCCCGGACGTCGCACGCGAGGCGCTCGTCGGCGTGCCCGGTGCGTTCGGCGGCGGACGTGGCTACAACCTCGCGGCGCTGCTCGGCGCGGGCGCGACGTACGTGCTGCTCGACGACGACTTCGTCTTTCCGCTGAAGCAGCCGAACGACGCACAACGCGGGCTCGATCTCGCGGCGCCGGCCGATGGCCCCGCGCGCTTTCACGCCGACGCCGACACGGCGCTCGCCGCCGGCTCTGCGGTCGACGTCGACGCGTTCGTCGAGGCGCGCACGTGGTGCGGCCGGACGCTCGCTTCGCTGTGGCGCGACGCGCGGTGGCGCGTCGACGCCGCGGCGCTCGCCGGATTTGCACCGAGCCTTCACCCTCACGTCGTGCCAGCGGCGCGTGTCGCGACGCTGACGCACGGTCACCGCGGCGACTCCGGCGCGCCGTCGAGCCGCTGGATGTTCGTGCTCGATGCCGCGTCACGCGCGGCGTTCGCACGCGATCCCGCGCGCTACGCGCAGGCGCTCGAGTCCGGCGGCGTCTGGTACGGACCGTCGCGCGCCCGGATCGACGCGCAGACGACGTTCACGCCGTTTTCCGTCGATGCACGAACGCTGGTCGCACCTACGATGCCCACAGGGCGCGCGGAGGACCGGCTGTTCGGCGCGCTCGTGGCAGCGCTCGACCCGCGCTCCATCGCGCTGCACTCGAGCCTCACGATCGGACACCGGCAGGAAGGCGCGCGGCCGCGCGCACCGCTCGCCGAAGCCGAGACCCCGAGCGCGAACGCGTGGCTCGCCGACGTGATCCGGAGCGCTGCCCCCGACCTGCGCGCCGACACCACCGGCGCCCGTTGCCGAGCGCTCGCCGGCGTGCTGCGCGACGCCGCGTCCGCGACGCCGGCTCGACGTTCCGAGATGCTGGCGGCGTACCTGAGGTACGTGCGCGCGGATTTCGCCGCGCGGCTCGCCGCGGTTCGCGACGACGCGAGCGATGCACCCGATCACTGGAAGCGCGATCTCGACCGCATCGTCGACGCGCAACGGCGCGCGCTCGTCGCCGAATCGCCGCCGGTACTCGCCGACTGGCGCGCCGCCGGCGGCGATCCGGCCGATCACGCACGAGACGCGCTCGAAGCGCTCGCACGCACGCTCGACGCGTGGCCCGCGCTGTTCCACCATGCGCGCCAGCATTCCGCAAGCCTTCTTCAGGACTAGATCGATCATGGAATTCAAGCTCGACCTCGGCGACGCCGTACAGCCGCTGTTTGCGGCCGTACCGGGCATCGCGTTCTCGCTCGGCAACACCGAAGTCGCGTTTCATGTGCATGCCGACGGTGCCGTGCACGTCATGAGCGCGGAGGTCGCGCACGCGCTCGTGCAGTGCCGCACCTTCCGCGGGCTCGACCAGCACGTTGCGGCGATCGTCGCGGCGAACCCCGCGCTCTCGGAAAAGCGTCCGGCCGTGCGCGGCGTGCTCGAACACTTGACGAAGCTCGGCGTGCTCGTGCCGGCGCGCGAGTACATCACGCGGCTCGGGCGCGACGACGCGCGCGAGCCGGCGCCGACACGCGCGCTGTTCGTGCGGGCGAGCGACGGCGCCGAGCGGCTCGC
>Ga0187892_10003505_pt1 | contig 28540 bp, 27 predicted proteins | sample MA1701073metaG_FD_139345 | JGI IMG/M metagenome (GOLD analysis project Ga0187892, IMG submission 139345) | Bio-ooze microbial communities from a basaltic lava cave in the Kipuka Kanohina Cave System on the Island of Hawaii, USA - MA170107-3 metaG ... | reverse complement strand
CCTCCCTGCCCCGACCCGGCCCCATTTGCGCCCGCCGGCTTCTTCACCGGGGACCGCCTCGGCTTCCCAGCGCCGGGCATTGCGCCCGCGTGCCGATGCGCGTAGCGTGCTCGGCTGCCTCCCGCTGCGATCGGCGCGGTCGGCCGGACGAGGTTGGCATGGCGATTCTTCTGCCGAGAGGTGTTCCGATGACCGCTGCGCTCCGCCTTCACCGTCTCGCCGCTGGCTTCGCGCTTGCCCTGATCATCATCGCGGGTTCGCCCGCGGCCGCGCAGCAGAGCTCCCAGCCCAGGTACAAGGTCATCACGGAGCGCGACGTGATGGTGCCGATGTCCGACGGCACGCGGCTTGCCATCGACATCCACCGCCCCGATGCCCCGGGCAAGTTCCCGGCGCTGGTCGAGCGCACCCCCTACGACAAGACCAAGTCCTCCGAGATCCAGGTCGGCGCGCACACCTTCTTCGCCGAGCGCGGCTACGTATTCCTGGTGCAGGACACGCGCGGCCGCTTCGCCTCCGAAGGCGAGTTCTATCCGTTCCTGGACGACGGGTGGCTGAAGAACCGCGACGGCTACGACACCGTGCAGTGGATCGCGCAGCAGCCCTGGTCGGATGGCAAGGTAGGCGTGCTGGGCGGTTCCTACACCGGCCAGACCGCCTACATGATCGGCCCGACGCAGCCGCCCGCGATGCAGGCGCTGTTCGTGCGCGAATCCGCCTCCGACCTGTTCGACCATTGGGTATACCGCGGCGGGGCGTTCGAGCTGGGGTTCGTGGCTGCCTGGTCCACGCGTACCTTCGGCCCCGATATCGTGGCGCGCGCGCACGGCGGCGCCGACGCGGACAACGCCAAGCGCCGCCTCGACGCGGCGATCGCGCGCCTGGACAAGGATTTCTGGCACCTCCCGCTCACCGCTTATCCGCCCCTCGATTGGGCGCCAGGATGGCGGTACTTCTACGACTGGGTCGGACAGAACAAGGACGGCCCGTACTGGTGGCAGCAGAACCTGGGGTTGAACCACCACCGGTTCCAGGTCCCGGTGGCGCACCTGGGGGGCTGGTACGACATCTTTCTCAAGGGCACGATCGAGAACTTCCTGGGTCTGCGCAAGCACGCCGCCACCGCTTTGGCGCGCGACAATCAGAAGCTGGTGATCGGCCCCTGGATTCACGGCCCGACCAACGTCAGCAAGGTCGAGGTCGGCGAGATGAGGTTTCCGGGCGCCGACCAGGTGGACTTCAACGCGATCCGCCTGAAGTGGTTCGACCATTGGCTGAAAGGCATCGACACCGGCGTGACGCGCGAGCCGCCGATCCTGATCTACGTCATGGGCGCCAACCGCTGGCGCACGGAGAACGAGTGGCCGCCGGCGCGCGCGCGCTTCACGCCTTACTATCTACGCGCTGGCCAAGGCGGCTCGGCGGCCACGCTGTACGACGGCAACCTCTCGGTCCAGCCGCCGACTGGCGCGGAAGGCCCCGCCCGTTACGAGTACGACCCGCGCGACCCGGTGCCCACCCTGGGCGGCAGCACCCTGTTCATCCCGACCGGGCCGACCGATCACCGCAAGGCCGACGTGAGAAGCCTCACGTTCACCAGCGAGCCCTTGAAGGAGGATCTCGAGGTTACGGGTCCGGTGAAGGCCGTGCTCTACGCCACCTCTTCCGCCGTGGACACGGACTGGGTGGTGCGGTTCAGCGACGTTCATCCGGATGGCCGTTCCATCCTCATCGTCGACGGCATCCTGCGTGCCCGTTATCGCGAGTCCAAGCGTGCGCCGACGTTGATCGAACCCGACCGCGTGTATCGGTACGACATCGACTTGTGGGCCACGAGCAACGTGTTCAAGATGGGGCACCGCCTGCGGGTGAGCGTGACCAGCAGCAACTTCCCGCGCTGGGACCGAAATCTGAACACGGCGGAGGGCCCCGAGATCGGTGCGCACCCCCGGACGGCGTTCAACACCGTCTTTTTCGACCCGCAGCGGCCCTCGCACATCGTGCTGCCGGTGATCCCCGCCTCGGCAAACTGATGCCGGCGGCCGGACTGATTCCGAAGTTGGCGGACTGATCCCGGGGTGGTCGATCGATACCGGCCGCCGCCACCCCGCCTCAACGCCCGGCCATGAGCCGGGTAAACTGCGCCAGCTCCTTCTGCACGCTGGCGGCGGCCTTGGCCTCCATCTCCAGGTAGCGGCGCAACGCCTCGTGGCCCAGCTCGCTCACGCGCGCCCCGCCCCCGCGCTGCCCGCCGGTGAGGGTCTCGACCACCGGCGACTTGAAGCATTGGTTCATGGTGTCCACCAGCAGCCAGGCGCGGCGGTAGGACATGCCCAGCGCGCGCGCCGCGGCCGAGATGGATCCGGTTTCCTCGATCGCGCGCAGCAGGTCGGCCTTGCCCGGCCCCATGGCGATGGCCTTGCGCAGCATGATGCGGATCTGCGGGCGTGGGGCTGGCGCCAGCGCCTCGCGCTTGCTGGATACCGCTGCTCTCCCGACCCTCTGCCTGGTCAACGCTTCGGCTCCGACCAGCGATCGGCGGCCCGGTCGTCGGCTGCGCGCGCTTCCACCCAGCGCGCGCCCGCCGGCGTCTGCTCCTTCTTCCAGAACGGTGCCTGGGTCTTGAGGTAGTCCATCACGAACTCGCAGGCGGCGAACGCCTCGCCCCGGTGGGCGCCGGTGACCACCACCAGCACGATCTGATCGAGCGGCCGCAGGCGTCCGATGCGATGCACGACCAGGACGTCGATGATGTCCCAGCGCGACTGTGCCTGCGCCACGATCTGCTCCAGCGCACGCTCCGTCATCCCGGGATAGTGCTCCAGCGTCATCTCCGAGACGCGCGCTCCGTCGCTCACATCCCGCACCAGGCCGATGAAGCTGGCGACCGCGCCGATCGCGGGATCGCCCCGTCGCAGCGCTTCGATCTCGGCGCCGGCGTCGAAATCCTCGGCCTGGACCCGCACCGGCACGCGGCTAACCCCCGGTCACCGGCGGGAAGAAGGCGACCTCGTCGCCGGCCCGGATATGCGTCTCACCGCTCGCGATGTCCTGGTTCACGGCAACGCGCACCGGCTTGCCCGGGGCCAGCTCGCTCGCCCAGACCCCGCCGCGAGCCTGCAGGTGCGCGCGCAGGGCCGCCACCGTGTCGACGCCAGGGGGCAGCGGCAGGCGCTCCAGGTCCCGGCCAAGCGCCTCCTTCAGCCGCGCGAAATACAGCACCCGCACCGCCGGCTCCTGCTCGACCGCCGGCCCCTGGTACAGGTCCGAATCGTCCATCCTGGCCGAAATCCCGCGTGAGCTCCGATGCCCTGCATTATAATCCGCTATGTCCGACTGGGATGAACGCCTCCGCCGCGGGGGCACGCACTGACGACCTGCCGGGAGGAGCGGCGGCGCGGCCGGACGGGCCAAACGAGCATGGCAGACGACCACAACCCACAGCAGGCGCGCGCGGCCGAGCGCGGCCCGGTGCCGCCGCGCCGGCACCGCTCGCCGCTCGAGGACACGCGGCGCCGGCCGCTGCGCGATCTGCGCATCTCGGTCACCGACCGCTGCAACTTCCGCTGCACCTACTGCATGCCCAAGGAGGTGTTCGGCAAGGACTTCCAGTTCCTGGAGCGCAGCCAGCTGCTCAGCTTCGGCGAGATCCACCGCCTGGTGCGCATCTTCCGCGATCACGGGGTGGAGAAGATCCGCATCACCGGCGGCGAGCCGCTGGTGCGGCGCAAGCTCGAGCGGCTGATCGAGATGCTCGCCTACTGGGACGATCTCGACCTCACGCTCACCACCAACGGTTCGCTGCTCGAGCAGAAGGCGCGCGATCTGCGCAACGCCGGGCTGAAGCGCATCACCGTGAGCCTGGACTCGCTCGACGACGCGGTGTTCAAGGCGATGAACGACGTGGACTTCCCGGTGCGCAGCGTGCTGGCCGGGATCGACGCCGCGGCGGCCGCCGGGCTGCAGCCGATCAAGATCAACATGGTGGTGCAGCGCGGCGTCAACGACCACAGCGTGCTGGAGATGGCGCGCTTCTTCCGCGCCAAGGGCCATATCCTGCGCTTCATCGAGTACATGGACGTCGGCGCCAGCAACGGCTGGAAGATGGACCAGGTGGTGCCGTCGCGCGAGCTGGTGCAGTTGATCGATCGCGAGATGCCGATCGAGCCGGTGCAGCCCAACTACGAAGGCGAAGTGGCGGAGCGCTGGCGCTACCGGGACGGCAGCGGCGAGGTGGGCTTCATCTCCTCGGTGACGCAGGCCTTCTGCCGCAGCTGCACCCGCGCCCGCCTGTCCGCGGAAGGCCAGCTCTACACCTGCCTGTTCGCCGAGCGCGGCACCGATTTCCGCGGCCCGCTGCGCGGCGGCGGATCCGACGAAGACATCGCCGATCTCATCCGCAGGGTGTGGTCGGTCCGTGCCGATCGCTATTCCGAGATCCGCACCGCCGAGACCACGAAGCTGCGCAAGGTGGAGATGTCCTACATCGGCGGGTGATTCCGCCCCGCGCTTCCATGGACAAGCCGGCCTCCCTCGCGGCGCTCGCAGCCGACAGCGACTACGATCCGAACTCCATGCCGGTGGCGAAGGCGCGCGAGTACATCCGCGCCTTTCTCACCCCCATCGCCGGCGTCGAGCAGATGCACATCCGTGCCGCTCTCGGGCGCGTGCTCGCCGAGGACGTGCTCTCCGGCATCGACGTTCCGGCGCACGACAACTCGGCGATGGACGGCTACGCCTTCCGGCACGGCGACTTGGGCAGCGGCGGGGAGACGTCGTTTGCACTCCTTGGCACGTCCTTCGCCGGCAAGCCCTTCGCCGGTCAGGTCGGTGCGGGCCAGGCGGTGCGCATCATGACCGGCGGCGTGATGCCGCACGGTGCCGACAGCGTGGTGATGCAGGAACGCGTCACAGCCGGCGGCGACGCCGTGCGCATTCCGGCCGGCCAGCAGAAAGGCCAGAACGTGCGCCTGGCCGGGGCCGATATCCGGCGCGGCAGCGCGGTGTTCCGGCGCGGCCAGATCCTGCGCCCGGCCGAGCTCGGCATGCTGGCCTCGCTCGGCATCGGCGAGGTGGCGGTGTTCCGCAAGCTGCGGGTGGCGTTCTTCTCCACCGGCGACGAGCTGGTCGGCATCGGCAACCCGCTCGCGGCCGGGCAGATCTACGACAGCAACCGCTACACCATTCACGGCATGCTGACCCGCCTCGGGTGCGAGGTCCTCGACCTGGGCGTGGTGCGCGACGACCCGGCCGCCATCGAGCGCGCGTTCCGCGAGGCGTCGAACGCCGCAGACGTGGTGATCACCAGCGGCGGCGTCTCCGTGGGCGAGGCCGATTTCGTCAAGCAGATCCTCAACCGCCTCGGTGAGGTCCTGTTCTGGAGGATCGCGATGCGCCCGGGGCGGCCGCTCGCCTATGGCAAGCTCGCGCAGGCGCATTTCTTCGGGCTCCCCGGCAACCCGGTGTCGGCCATGGTCACCTTCTACCAATTCGTGCGCGACGCCCTGCTGGTGCTGATGGGCGTCCCCGAGCCGCAGCCGGTCCCCACTTTCAGGGCGCTGTGCACCTCGCCGATCAAGAAGGCGCCAGGGCGCACCGAGTTCCAGCGCGGCGTTCTGAGCCGCGGCCCGGATGGACGCTGGACGGTGCGCGTCACCGGCGATCAGAGCTCGGGCATCCTGTCGTCCATGAGCCAGGCCAACTGCTTCATCGTCCTGCCCGACGACCAGGGCGCCGCGCCGGCGGGCACCGAAGTCGAAGTGCAGGTCCTGGAAGGCATCGTCTGAGCGACGCGCCGGTCACCGGCGTGATCCTCGCCGGCGGGCGGGGCCGGCGCATGGGCGGACGCGACAAGGGCTGGGTCGAGCTGGACGGCCGTCCGCTGGTGGAACGGGTGCTGGAGCGCTTCGCGCCCCAGGTCGGCCAGGTGCTGATCAGCGCCAACCGCAATCGCGAGCGCTATGCTGCCCTCGGACACGAGGTGATCGCCGACGTCCGCCCCGATTACGCCGGCCCCCTGGCGGGACTGCATGCGGCGTTTGCGCACGCACGTTTCGATCTGATCGCAACCGTCCCGTGCGACAGCCCGTGGCTTCCGCTGGATCTGGTGGGACGGCTACACGGTGCGTTGGAGCGTTCGAGCGCGCAAGTCGCCGTCGCCCGCTGCGGCAGGCGGCTGCATCCGGTGTTCCTGCTGTGCCGGAAGGCGGTGGGCGGCGAGCTCGAAGCGCATCTCGCCAGCGGTGCACGCAAGGCCGAAGGCTGGGTTGCGACGCTGCCCTGCGTGCAGGTCGATTTCGACGACGGGCCCGAGGCGTTCCGCAACATCAATACACCGGCCGACCTCGAACGCTGACGGCGGCGACACCGCGCGTCACGGCCGACCCGGTTGCGCTTCCAGCGTCTCCGGATCGTCTTCGACAAAGCGCAGAAGCGCCTCAGCGCGGGCAGTTATTGTTCACTGCGCGCCGCGCCCCGCGGGTCGAGCACCTGGAAGAACACCTCGTCCTGGCGGATCATGCCGAGCTCGCTGCGGGCGCGTTCCTCGATGGCGTCGTAGCCGGTCTTGAGATCGCGCACTTCGGCGTCCAGGGCGGCGTTGCGAGCGCGCAGCCTTTCGTTGCTCTGCCGCTGCGCCTCGAGCTGGCGGTCGAGTTCCCACACGCGCGCCCAGCCGCCCTTGCCGAACCACAGCGGCGTCTGGATCGCCGCGATGAGGATCATCAGGACGGCGGCAAGAATGCGCATCGCGCAGGGTCAGAACAGCTGGTAGAAGGCCCCGCGCCCGGGATAGCTGGCCGATTCGCCCAGGTCCTCCTCGATACGCAGCAGCTGGTTGTACTTGGCCATCCGGTCGGAGCGCGACAGCGAGCCGGTCTTGATCTGCAGCGTATTCGCCGCCACGGCGAGGTCGGCGATGACGGTGTCCTCGGTCTCGCCCGAGCGGTGCGACACCACCGCGGTGTAACCGGCGCGCTTGGCCATCTCGATGGCGGCGAAGGTCTCGGTGAGCGTGCCGATCTGGTTGATCTTGATCAGCACCGAGTTGGCCACTCCGCGCCGGATGCCCTCGGCCAGGATGCGCGTGTTGGTGACGAACAGGTCGTCGCCGACCAGCTGCACGCTCTCGCCCAGCCGGTCGGTGAGGATCTCCCAGCCGTCCCAGTCGTTTTGCGCCATGCCGTCCTCGATGCTGAGAATCGGGTACCGGTCCACCCACGCGGCGAGATAGTCGGCGAACTGGGCGGCGGTCAGTTGCAACCCCTCGGACTCGATCCGGTATCGGCCTTCCTTGAAGAACTCCGAGCTGGCGCAATCCAGCCCGATCGCCACCTGCGTGCCGGCGCTGTAGCCCGCCCCCTCGATGGCCTGCATGACCAACTGCAGCGCGGCCTCGTTGCCGGGCAGGTTGGGCGCGAAGCCGCCTTCGTCGCCCACCGTGGTGGGCATGCCCTTGCCGTCGATCAGCTTCTTGAGCGCCTGGAACACCTCCGCCCCGCAGCGCATCGCCTCCGCGAAGCTCGAAGCGCCCACCGGGATGATCATGAACTCCTGCAGGTCGAGACTGTTGTTGGCGTGTGCCCCGCCGTTGATCACGTTCATCATCGGCACCGGCAGCTGCATGCGCCCCGCTCCCCCAAGGTAGCGGTACAGCGGCAGCCCGGAATCCTCCGCGGCGGCCTTGGCTACCGCCAGCGACACCGCCAGCGTGGCGTTGGCGCCGAGACGGCCCTTGTTGTCGGTGCCGTCCAGTTCGAGCAGGGTCTGGTCGATGAGCGCCTGCTCGACCGCGTCCAGCCCGATGATCGATTCGCAGATCTCGGTGTTGACGTTCTCCACCGCGCGCAGCACGCCCTTGCCCAGATAGCGCTGCGGATCCCCGTCGCGCAGCTCGATCGCCTCTTTCTCGCCGGTGGATGCACCCGAGGGCACGGCGGCGCGGCCCATCACGCCCGATTCCAGCAGCACGTCGGCCTCCACCGTCGGGTTGCCGCGCGAGTCGAGGATCTCGCGTGCGATCACGTCCACGATCGAGCTCATTGCAGGTCCCTTGTTATCTACTCGTGCCGCACACGCGCCCGCAGACGCCTCTCACAGCAGGTTCTCGGCGAAGCCGCGCCGCTTCACCAGGGCGTCGATCTCCTTGAGCGTCTCCAGCAGCGCGCGCATGTGCTTTAGCGGCCAGGCATTGGGGCCGTCGGAGAGCGCCTTGTCCGGGTCCGGGTGCGTCTCCATGAATACCCCGGCAACGCCGCTCGCCACCGCCGCCCGCGCCAGCACCGGCACGAACTCTCGCTGGCCGCCGCTGGCGGTGCCCTGGCCCCCCGGCAGCTGCACCGAATGGGTGGCGTCGAAAACCACCGGGCAGCCGGTCGCGCGCATCACGGCGAGCGAGCGCATGTCCGAAACCAGGTTGTTGTAGCCGAACGACGCGCCGCGCTCGCACACCAGGACGTTGTCCCGGCCGCTGGCCTCGCGCGCCTTGTCGACGACGTTCTTCATCTCCCAGGGCGAGAGAAACTGCCCCTTCTTGATGTTCACCGGCTTCCCGGCGCAGGCCGCCGCGCGGATGAAGTCGGTCTGACGGCACAGGAACGCGGGCGTCTGCAGCACGTCCACGACCGCCGCCACCGCAGCCACCTCCTGCTCGGTATGCACGTCGGTCAGCACCGGCACGCCGATCGCCCGGCGCACCTCAGCCAGAAGCTCTAGCCCGCGCTCCATTCCCAGCCCGCGGAACGACTTGCCCGAGCTGCGGTTGGCCTTGTCATAAGACGACTTGAAGATGAAAGGCATCTCCAGCGCCTGGCAGATCGCCTTCAGCTCGCCTGCCGTATCCATCTGCAGCTCGCGCGATTCGACCACGCACGGCCCCGCGATCAGGAACAGCGGCCGGTCGAGGCCGGCTTCGAAGTGGCAGAGTTTCACGGAACTTGCCACACGGCATATGAACCGCGGAGGACGCAGAGGACGCGGAGGAGTTCAAAGTCGACGGCGCCAGGTGATTTCTTCATTGCGGTCGATATCGCGGCCCGGGAATCCCGCGGATTTGGACGTTTCCTCCGCGTCCTCTGCGTCCTCCGCGGTGAAATGCTCCTCAGTTGAAAGCTCACGTCAGGGAAGCGACCCGGGCGGGCTGCGGCTCGGGTTCGGCATCGCGCCCGGCGTAGGCCATCGCCGCGCGCATGAAGGCCGAGAACAGCGCATGCCCGTGCCTCGGCGTCGAAGTGAACTCGGGGTGGAACTGGCAGCCGACGAACCATGGATGCCCCGGCAGCTCGATCATCTCGGTGAGGTCCTCGGTGGCCGAGATGCCGGACACGCGCAGGCCCGAGTTCATCAGGTGCGGGATATAGCGATTGTTGACCTCGTAGCGGTGGCGGTGCCGTTCGACGATCTTCTCGCGGCCGTAGATCTGGCGCGCGAGGCTGCCCGGCAGCAGCATGCACTCCTGCCCGCCCAGACGCATGGTGCCGCCCAGGTTGGAGGCGGTGTCGCGCAGCTCGAGCTTGCCCTCGCGGCTGTGCCATTCGGTGATCAGCGCGATCACCGGGTGCGGCGTGGCCGGATCGAACTCGGTGCTGTGCGCGCCGTCCAGCCCGGCCTTGTGGCGCGCGTACTCGATCACGGCGAGCTGCAGGCCCAGGCAGATACCCAGGTAGGGAACGCGGTTCTCGCGCGCGTAGCGGATCGCCTGGATCTTACCCTCCACCCCACGCTTGCCGAAACCGCCCGGCACCAGCACGGCGTCCTTGTCCTTGAGACAATCGATGCCGTCGCGCTCGATCATCTCCGAGTCGATGTAATGGATGTTGATGCGCGAGCCGGTATGGATGCCGGCGTGCGTCAGCGCCTCGGACAGCGACTTGTAGGACTCGGTGAGGTCGACGTACTTGCCTACCAGAGCGATGTCGACCTCGGTGCGCGGGTGCTCCAGCGCCTGCACCAGCTCGGCCCACTGCGACAGGTTGGCCGGCGGCGCCTGGATTTCCAGCTTGCGGCACACGATCTCGTCCAGCCCCTGGGCGTGCAGCAGGCCGGGGATCTTGTAAATGCAGTCCACGTCCACCGCCGAGATCACCGCCTTCTCCTCGACGTTGGTGAACAGCGCGATCTTGCGGCGCTCGTCCTCCGGTATCTCGCGGTCGGCGCGGCACAGCACGATGTCGGGCTGGATGCCGATCTCGCGCAGCTCCTTGACCGAGTGCTGGGTCGGTTTGGTCTTGATCTCGCCGGCGCTGGGGATGTAGGGGACCAGCGTCAGATGCACGAAGCAGGTGTTGCTGCGGCCCAGCTGCAGGCTCATCTGCCGGATCGCCTCGAGAAACGGCAGCGACTCGATGTCGCCCACCGTGCCGCCGATCTCGACGATGGCGACCTGCGCGTCGCCGGCGCCCATGCGGATGAAGTGCTTGATCTCGTCGGTGATGTGCGGGATCACCTGCACCGTGCCGCCCAGGTAGTCGCCGCGCCGCTCCTTGCGGATCACGCTCTCGTAGATCTGACCGGTGGTGAAGTTGTTGCGCTTCGTCATGCGCATGTCGACGAAGCGCTCATAGTGCCCCAGGTCGAGATCGGTCTCCGCGCCGTCCTCGGTGACGAACACCTCGCCGTGCTGGAACGGGCTCATCGTGCCCGGATCGACGTTGATGTACGGGTCGAGCTTGAGGAGGGTGAGTTGGATGCCGCGGGATTCGAGAATGGCGCCGAGGGAAGCGGCGGCGATGCCTTTGCCGAGGGAGGAAACCACCCCGCCGGTGACAAAGACGAATTTGGTCATGCCCGCCCTTCGTTCATCACGTAGACCGCATCATAGCACAGCACCCCCGAGCACAACGCCGCCGAACACATAACACCTTGGCCACGCAGCACCTTGGGCACACGCACCCTGGGCACAACACCCCGGGGCACAGCGGTTCAGGCGTGCGACGGCCCCGCCTCGCGCGCCAGGAACAGCCAAGTCTCGACCACGGTGTCGGGATTCAGCGAAATCGCGTCGATGCCCTCTTCCACCAGCCACTTGGCGAGGTCGGGGTGATCCGAGGGCCCCTGCCCGCAGATGCCGACGTACTTGCCGGCCTTGCGGCAGGCCTGGATCGCCATGTGCAGCACCGCCTTCACCGCCGGGTCGCGCTCGTCGAAGCTGCCGGCGACGATGCCCGAATCGCGGTCCACGCCCAAGGTGAGCTGCGTCATGTCGTTGGAGCCGATGGAGAAGCCGTCGAAGTGCTGCAGGAACTGCTCGGCGAGCAGCGCGTTGGACGGGATCTCGCACATCATGATGACGCGCAGTCCTTTGACGCCGCGACGCAAACCGTTTGCCGCGAGCAGATCGATCACCTGCTCGGCCTCGGCCACGGTGCGCACGAACGGCACCATGATCTCGACGTTGGTGAGCCCCATGTCGTCGCGCACCTTCTTCAGCGCCCGGCACTCCAGCTCGAAGCAGTCCTTGAAGCTGGGGTCGATGAAGCGCGAGGCGCCGCGGAAGCCGAGCATCGGGTTCTCCTCGTGCGGCTCGTAGCGCTGTCCGCCGAGCAGGCTGGAGTACTCGTTCGACTTGAAGTCCGACAGGCGCACGATCACCGGCTTGGGCGCGAAGGCCGCACCCAGTGTGGCGACGCCTTCGGTGAGCTTCTCCACGTAAAAAGTCTTCGGATCGGGATACGCGGCGCTGCGCGCCTCGATCTCGCGGCGCAGGTCGGGCGGCACGTTCGGGTAAGCGAGCACCGCCTGCGGGTGCACACCGATCGTCCGAGCGATGATGAACTCCAACCGCGCCAGCCCCACGCCGGCGTTGGGCAGCCGCTGAAAGTCGAACGCCAGCTCGGGATTGCCCACGTTCATGCTGATCTTCACCGGCGGCCTTGGCATCGCTTCCAAGGTGAGATCGATCACCTCCACTTCCAGCTCGCCGCGATAGACGTAACCGGTGTCGCCCTCGGCGCAGGACACGGTCACGGCCTCGTCCTCGCGCAGCCGATCGGTCGCGTCCTCGGTGCCGACCACCGCCGGGATGCCCAGCTCGCGCGCGATGATGGCGGCATGGCAGGTGCGGCCACCGCGGTTGGTGACGATGGCCGAGGCGCGCTTCATCACCGGCTCCCAGTCGGGGTCGGTCATGTCGGTGACCAGCACGTCGCCTGGCTGCACCCGCGACATCTCGGCGGCGCTGAGCACCAGGCGCACCGGGCCGATGCCCACGCGGTTGCCGATGGCGCGGCCCGACACCAGGATCTCCGAGCGGCTCTTCAGGCGGAAGCGCTTCTGGCTGTCGAGCTTGGCGCCGGCCTTCACCGTCTCCGGCCGCGCCTGCAGGATGTAGAGCTTGCCATCCTCGCCGTCGCGTCCCCACTCGATGTCCATCGGGCGCCCGTAATGCCGCTCGATGACCGTGGCGTAGTGCGCGAGTTCCTCCACCTCCGCGTCGCTGATGGAGAAGCGGCGCCGCTCCGCCTCGGGCACGTCCAGTGTGCGCACCGAGCGCCCGGCCTCGCGGCTGTCGGCGAAGCACATCTTGATCAGCTTCGAGCCCAGCGTGCGGCGCAGGATCGCCGGCCGGCCGGCTTCCAGCGCGGGCTTGTACACATAGAACTCGTCCGGATTGACCGCGCCCTGCACCACCGTCTCCCCCAGTCCGTAGGAGGAGGTGATGAACACCACCCGGTCGAAGCCGGACTCGGTGTCGAGCGAGAACATCACCCCGGCCGCCCCGAGGTCGCTGCGCACCATGCGCTGCACGCCCGCCGACAGCGCCACGTCCGCGTGGCTGAAGCCCTTGTGCACGCGGTAAGAGATCGCCCGGTCGTTGTACAGCGAGGCGAACACGCGCTTGAGCGCGGACAGCAGGTTGTCGATGCCGCGGATGTTGAGGAAGGTTTCCTGCTGGCCGGCGAAGGAGGCGTCCGGCAGGTCCTCGGCGGTGGCCGACGAGCGCACCGCGAAGGACAGGTCGGCGCCGCCTCGGGAGAGCTCCTGGTAGGCCTTGCGGACCTCGCGCTCGAGGCGGGCGGGGAGCGGGCTGCCCACCACCCAGCCGCGGATGGCGGCGCCGGCCTCGGCCAGCGCCTTCACGTCGTCGACGTCCAGCTGCGCGAGGCGTTGATCGATGCGCTCCGTCAGCTGACTGGCGGCGAGGAACTCGCGGTAGGCGGCCGCGGTCGTGGCGAAGCCGCCGGGCACCCGCACGCCGAGGTGCTCGAGCTGGCTGATCATCTCGCCCAGGGACGCGTTCTTTCCCCCGACCCGCCCGACGTCGCTCATGCGCAGGTGGTCGAACGGCAGGACGTACGCCTCGTCGGTCATCGATCTTCCTCGGCAGCCGCGGTCTGGGGCTTCGACGGAGTCTGTTATGGTGGAACGCCGCATGTTATTTTACCGGTCGGGATATCACCTTGCATGCGCCCATGAGCCCTCGTCGCAGCGCGTTCTTCATCTCCGACCGCACCGGCATCACCGCAGAGATGCTCGGCCACAGCCTGCTCACGCAGTTCGAACAGATCGAGTTCAACGAGACCACGCTGCCGTTCATCGACACCGAGGAGAAGGCCCTGGCGGCGGTCGAGGAGATCAACGCCGCCGGCCGGCGCGACGGGTTGCGGCCGCTGGTGTTCAGTACCCTGGTGGACCCGACGGTTTGCCTGGTGGTGGCGCGCGCCGATGCGCTGGTGCTCGATTGCTTCCAGATTTTCGTCGCGCCGATGGAGGTCGAGCTGGGGGTGCGCTCCTCGCACTTGGTCGGGCGCTCGCACAGCGTGACCAACAGCGCCGGCTATTTCCGCCGCATCGATGCGGTCAACTTCGCCTTGAGCTACGACGACGGCCAGTCGACCAAGGAGCTGGGCATCGCCGATGTCATCCTGATCGGCGTGTCGCGCAGCGGCAAGACTCCCACCTGCCTGTACCTGGCGCTGCAGTACGGGATCCGCGCGGCCAACTACCCGCTGATCCCCGAAGACTTCGGTGCCATGAAGTTGCCGGGAGTGCTCGAGCGGCTGCGCAGCAAGCTGTTCGGGCTGACCATCATGCCCGACCGCCTGCACCAGATCCGCAGCGAGCGCCGCCCGGGTAGCCAGTACGCCTCGCTCGCCAACTGCGTGGCAGAGGTGCGCGAGGCCGAAGCGCTGATGCGCAACGAAACCATCCCCTACCTCGACACCACCACGCGCTCGATCGAGGAGCTCGCCTCCACCATCCTGCAGAAGGCGAACCTGCAGCGGCATATCTACTAGGGAAACCCTAGAACAGCGACATCTGATCGAGCAGCTCGCGCACCGGTGCGAAGCTGCGCCGATGGAACTCGCTGGGGCCGTAGCGGCGCAGCGCTGCCAGGTGCTCGGCTGTGGCGTAGCCCTTGTGCCGCTCGAAGCCGTACTCGGGGCGCTGCAGGTGCAGCTCGCGCATCGCGGCGTCGCGCGCGCACTTGGCGACGATCGAGGCCGCCGAGATCTCCGGCACGCTGGCATCGCCTTGCACGATCGCGCGCGACGGCCAGGGGCACGCCGGGCAGTACAGGCCGTCGACGAGCACTTCGCGCGGCTGCAGCGGCAGCGCGGCGATCGCGCGCCGCATCGCCAGCAGCGTGGCCTGCAGGATGTTGAGGCGGTCGATCTCGGCCACGGTCGCACTGGCCACCGCCCACCCGACCGCGTGCTCGCGAATCTGCAGCGCCAGGGCCTCGCGTCGCTCGGGCGCGAGCTGCTTCGAGTCGGCCACCCCCGGGATCGGGTGCTTCGCATCCAGCACCACGCAGGCGGCGAACACCTCGCCCGCGAGCGGTCCGCGCCCGGCCTCGTCCACTCCGCAGATGAGGCGTGCGCGGGCCATCGCTAGGTATCTACGGCGCTCGCGCGATTCACGCGCGGCGCGCGCGGGTCGCGCGTCCCGGTGAGCATCGGCAGCAGCGCCTCCACCGAGCGCTCCCGCGAGTTCTGTCTGAGCTGCCGATGCAGCTCCAGGAAAACGCGCTCCTGGCGGCTGCGCACCTCCTTGTCGCCGACCTGGTTGAGCAGCGCCTGCGTCAGGTTCTCGGGCGTGGCATCGTCCTGCAGGATCTCGGGCACCACGAAGCGGCCGGCCAGGATGTTCGGCAAGGATACGTACGGCAACCGATGGCCGCGGCGCTTGATGGCAGCCACCGTCATCGGCGACAGGCGATAGGTGACCACCATGGTGCGCTTGAGCAGGGCCGCCTCCAGCGCGGCGGTGCCGGACGCGAGCAGCACGCCGTCGGCGGCGGTCATCGCCATGTGCGCGTGCCCGAACAGGATGGTGATCGGCAGGCCCTGCGCGTCGTTGCGATACAGCGCTTCCTCGAACATGGCGCGCGTGGGCCGGCTCTGCAGCGGCACCAGGAAGTGGGCCTGGCGCACTTGCTTGTGGATCAGCTTGGCGGTGCGCACGAACAGGTCGCTCATGTACTCCAGCTCGCTCTGGCGGCTGCCGGGCAGGAGCGCGATCACCGTCTGTGTCGCCCCCAGCCGGAACTGCTCGCGCGCGGCCTCGCGGTTCGGCGCCTCGGGGATCTGATCGGCGAGCGGGTGGCCGACGTAGCTCACCGGAATGCCGGCCTGTTCCAGCAGGGGAACCTCGAAGGGGAACAGGCACAGCACGCGGTCTGCCGCCCGCTTCAGCTGATGGATGCGCTGCGCGCGCCAGGCCCAGATCTGCGGCACCACGTACTGCACCGTCTGGATGCCGCGCGCGCGCAAGTGCGCCTCCAGGCCGAGGTTGAAGTCGGGTGCGTCCACGCCCACGAACAGGTCGGGAGGCTCGGCGGTGAGGCGGGCGCGCAGGTCGTTGCGAACGCGCAGGATGGCGGGCAGATGGCTCAGCACCTCGACGTAGCCGCGCACGGCCAGCGCTTCGGCCGGATGCCAGGCTTCGAACCCCGCCGCCTGCATGCGCGGCCCGCCGATCCCCTCGAAGCGGGCCGCCGGAAGCGCCTCCTTCAACGCCTCGATCAGATGCGCCCCGAGCGCATCGCCCGAGGCCTCGCCCGCCACCACGGCGATGCGCGGCCGCGCACGGTGCGCCGCGCCCTCTGCGGATGCCATGCTAGCGGATGATGCCACGCTGCGAGGTGGTCAGGAACTCGGACAGGGGCGCCAGTTCGGCGGCCTCCTGCGCCTGCTCCGCGATCGCCCCCTTGGCCTCCTCGAACGACAGCTTGGAGCGGTACAGCGTGCGGTAGGCGCGGCGGATGCGGTCGATGCTCTCGGGCGAGAAGCCGCGCCGCTTCAGCCCCCCGGCGTTGATGCCGTGCGGCTGCGCCGAGTTGCCGCCGGCCATGACGTAGGGCGGCACATCGCGCAGCACCACGGAGCCCCCGGCGGTGAAAGCATGCGCGCCGATGCGGCAGAACTGGTGCACCAGGGTGCCGCCGCCGAGGATGACGTGATCGCCGATTTCGATGTGGCCGGCGAGCTGCACCGCGTTGGCGAGCACGATGCTGCTGCCCAGATGGCAGTCGTGCGCGATGTGGGCGTAGGCCATGATCCAGTTGCTGTCGCCCAGGCTGGTCACGCCCGAGTCCTGCGCGGTACCGACGTTGAGCGTGCAGCACTCGCGGATCGTGTTGTTGTCGCCGATCGTGAGCAGCGTGGGCTCGCCGCGGTACTTCTTGTCCTGCGGCGCCTCCCCGAGGCAGGCGAACGGATACACGCGGTTGTTGCGCCCCAGGCGGGTATGCCCGGTGATCACGACGTGGTGGCCGATCAGCGTGCCGGCACCCAGTTCCACGTGCCCGTCGATCACGCAAAACGCTCCCACGCGGACGCCTTCGGCAAGGCGCGCTCCGGGGTCGACCGCAGCCGTGGGGTGGATCGCCGGCGGCTCAGACAAGGCCGTCACCGGCTGCCCCGGCGCCGCCGGCGCAGCCCCGCCGAACCCGGGCGCTCGGCTGGGAATCCAATCAGTCCTCCTTGATGGTGCACAGCAGCTCGGCCTCGGCCACGGCGACTTCGCCCACCCGCGCCCGGGCGGTGAACTTGCCGATGCCGCGCACGATGCGCAACATCGTCACATCCAGCAGCAGTTGGTCGCCGGGCACCACCGGCTTCTTGAAGCGGGCGTCGTCGATGCCGACGAAGTAGTACAACAGGTTGCGTGTGCCGCTGTGGTGCAGCGTCTTGAACGACAGGATCGCGGCCGCCTGCGCCATCGCCTCCAGGATCATCACACCGGGCATGATCGGGTTGCCGGGGAAGTGGCCCTGGAAAAACGGTTCGTTGACGGCCACGTTCTTGACCGCGACGATGCGCTTCCCGGGCTCGCACGACAAGACGCGATCGAGCAGAAGAAACGGGTACCTGTGCGGCAGGCACTCGAGGATCTCCTTGATCTCCATGTTGTTCAACGCCGCTTCCTCTCCAGGTCGGCGAGCCGGGCTTCGAGCTCGCGAATGCGGTGCGCCATCCGGTCCAGGTGCCGGATGTGGGCCGCATTCTTCAACCACTCGGCATGCGGCGACATCGGCAACGCGCCGCTGTAGGTACCGGGCCTGGAGATCGACTTGCCCACGGCGGTGGCAGCGCCGATCTCCACGTTGTCGGCGATCTCCAGGTGCCCGCCGATCATCGCGGCGCCGCCGATCCTGCAATAGCGCCCGATGCGAGTGCTGCCGGCGATGCCGACGCAGCCGGCGATGGCGGTGTGCGCACCGATGCGGCAGTTGTGTCCGATCTGGATCTGGTTGTCCAGCTTCACTCCGTCCTCGATCACGGTGTCGTCGAGCGCGCCGCGGTCGATGGTGGTGTTGGCGCCGACCTCGACGTCGTCGCCGACGATCACCCGCCCGATCTGCGGGATCTTCAGCCAACGCTCGCCCAGCATCGCCACGCCGAAGCCGTCCGCTCCGATCACCGCGCCGGAATGGAGAATAGCACGTGCACCGACGCTGCAATCGTGATAGATGCAGACGCCGGCGTGAATGCGGCAGTCGGGGCCGATACGCGCGCGTGCGCCGACATGGCTGCCCGCCCCCAGAAACGTGCGCTCTCCAATCACGGCGCCAGCGGCCACCGACGCGAGCGGCCCGATGTAGGCGCCGGCGTGCACCTGCGCGTCGGCGTCGATCGCGGCCGTCGGATGCACGCCGGGGACCACGGCCTCTGGCGGATTGAGGAAGTCCGACACGCGCCCGAAATAGGCGTAGGGATCGTCGCAAACGATGAGCGAACGTTCGATCAGGCCGACCGTTTCCTGCTTCACGATCACCGCCGCCGCCTGCGTTTGCTCGAGCTGGCGCCGGTAGCGCGGATTGACGAAGAAGGAGATCTGGCTGCCGGTCGCGCTCTCCAGGGTGGCGACCTGGTCCACCCGCACGCCGCCCTCGCCCAGCAGCTGGCCGCCGAAGCGCTCGACGATCTGGCTCAGGGTGACGGCCCGCCGGGGGGCGGCGCTGGAGCTGGGGTCGGACACGGCGAATCGGCTACTTGTCCGCCAGCGCCTTGAGCACCTTGTCGGTGATGTCGATGCGCGGGCTGCGGTACACCGCCTCCTGCAGGATCAGGTCGTACTTCTCCTTCTCCGCGATCTCCTGGATCACCTTGTTGGCGCGCTCCAGCACCTGCGCCAGCTCCTCGTTCTTGCGCAGATTGAGGTCCTCGCGCAGTTCGCGCTGCATGCGCTGCAGCTCGCGGTTCATGCGCGCCAGATCCTGCTCCTTGCTGCGGCGGTCGCTCTCGCTCATCGTCATGCCTTCCTTCTCGAGCTGCGCCTGCAGATCCTTGGCCTGCTTGCCGAGCTTCTGCAGCTCGGCGTCGCGGGGCGCGAATTCCTTCTCCAGCTTCTTCAGCGCCCGCACCGCCGGCGCCGCCTCGCGGAACAGGCGCTCGGTGCTGACGAATCCGATCTTGATCTCGTTGGCGTGGGCGAGCCCTGCCGCGCACAGCAGCAGCGTCGTGAGCGTGGTTCGAACTCTATTCAACTGAGGTCTCCTCTTGCTCTGCGGCACATCAGAACACCGTGCCGATCGAGAATTGGAACGGCTGCAGCTCGTCCCCCGGCTCGTCGTTCAAGGCGTACCCGTAGGATATCTTCAACGGGCCCACCGGCGAGAACCAGCTCAGAGCGAGGCCGGTGGAGGCGCGCCATTCGGTAAAGCTGAATGTATCATCCAGCGCGCCGGCGTCAAGGAACAGCGACAGGCGCACCGAGCGGTCCTTCTCCAGGCCGGGAAAGGGGAAGAACAGCTCGGCGCTGCTCACCAGCAGGGCCTGGCCGCCGATGGCGTCCCCGTTCTCGTCCTTGGGGCCGATCGAGGCGGTCTCGTAGCCGCGCACGGTGCTCACCCCGCCCAGGTAGAAACTCTTGTAGAACGGCAGCGGCTTGTCGTCGTAGCCGTCGGCATAGCCGGCGCGCCCGGAAAGCTGCAGCACGTTGTCGCGGCCCACCGGCACGAACCACTGCAACTCGTACTGGGTGCGATAGTAGCGCAACTCCCCCGGCGGCACCGCCAACTCGAGCGAGACTTTCTGCACCGTCCCGCGCCGCGTGAAGATGGCGCTGTCGCGCTTGTCCCGCGCCCAGCCGGCGGTAGTCACCAGCGCCGTGTTCTCCGTCCCGAACGCGTCCACGAAGTCGACGTAGCGCTGCGCGGGGTCCGCGCCCAGTTCTATCTCCGTGTTCTCGCCGGCCAGGCCGTAGTTGACGGTGTCGGTCTCGGTGATCGGCACGGCGAAGCGGATCCCGGTCCCCAAGGTGCTGGTGCTGTAGGTGGACACCGACAGGCTGCTCGCGTCCACGTCGCGACGGTACAGGTCCAGACCCAAGCCCATGCCCTCGTCGGTGAAGTACGGGCGCGTGAACGACAGCGCGTACACGGTGTTGACGTCGCCGGTGTTCAGTTGCAGCGACAACGCGTTGCCGGTGCCGAACAGGTTGTTCTGCGCGATCGCGCCGCTGAAGATCACGCCTTCGGCGCTGGAATAGCCGACGCCGAACAGCAGATTGCCGGTGGGCCGCTCCACCACCTTGAGGTTGACGTCCACCTGGTCCGGCACGCCGGGCACCCCGACCGTGTCTAGGGTGACCTCCGAGAAGTAGCCGAGCTTGTCCACGCGCTGCTTGGAGCGTTGCAGTTTCTGCGTCGAATACCATCCGCCCTCCAGCTGCCGCAACTCGCGGCGAATCACTTCGTCGCGCGTGCTGGCGTTGCCCGAGATGTTGATGCGCCGGACGTACACGCGCCGGCCGGGGTCCACGTACAGCGTGAACGCCACGCGCGCATTGTCGCGGTCGATCTCCGGCGCCGGGTTGACGTTGGCGAACGCATAACCGTCGTTGCCCAGCCGATCGGCGATCAGCTTAGTGGACTCGGCCAGCTTGTCGCGCGAGAACTGTTCGCCCGGCTTGAGCCTGAGCAGCTTGCGCAGCTCCGCCTCCGGGACGATCAGCTCGCCCGCGAAGCGGATCTCGGAGACGGTGAATTTCTTGCCCTCGGTGAGGTTGATCGTGAGATAGATGTCCTTCTTGTCCGGCGAGATCGACACTTGCGTGGAGTCGATCGCCGACTCGAGATAGCCCTGGTTCAGATACGACGAGCGGATCGCCTCCAAGTCGGCTTCCAGCTTCTGCCGCGAGTACTGGTCGCTCTTGCTGTACCAGCTCAGCCACCCCGGCGTGTCCAGGCGCATCAGATCGCGAAGTTGCGGCTCCTTGACCGCCTGGTTGCCGACGAAGTTGATCTCGCGGATCTTGGCCACCGGTCCTTCCACGATGCTGAACTGGATCGCCACGCGGTTGCGTTCCAGCGGCGCCACAGTGGTGGTGACCTGCGTGGAGTACTTCCCGCGCGCGAGATACTGGCTCTTCAGCTCCTGCTCCGCCCGCTCCAGCAGGCTGCGGTCGAACACGCGCCCCTCGGCCAGCCCGATGTCCTTGAGCGCCTGCTTGAGCTTGTCCCGGTCGAACTCCTTCTGGCCGACGAACTCGATCTGCCCGATCGCCGGTCGCTCCTGCACGACGACCACCAGGACTCCGTCCTCGCGCTCCAGCTGCACGTCTTTGAAGAAACCGGTGGCGTAGAGCGCGCGGATGGCGGCGGCGGCTCTATCCTCGGTGAGGGTCTCGCCGACTCGGATCGGAAGATAGCTGAAGACGGTGCCGGCCTCGGTGCGTTGGATGCCCTCGACGCGGATGTCCTTGACCTCGAACGCTTCGAAGGCGGATGCGGAGATGGTGGAAAGGCCCGATAGGAATAGCAGCAGCCGCGCCAGCTTCATCCAGTGATGTTATTGTCAGCCGCCGACCAGGCGGTGAATGTCGTTGAAGAGCGCGAAGGCCATCAGGGTGAACAGCACCACCATCCCGACGCGCTGCCCGATCTCCAGGGCGCGCTCGGACACCGGTCGTCCCTTGATGATTTCAATGAAATAATACATCAAGTGCCCGCCGTCCAATAAGGGCACCGGCAGCAGGTTGAGCACGCCCAGGCTGATGCTGATGAGCGCCACGAAGCTCGCGTAGGCCACCCATCCCATGCGCGCGGACTGGCCGGCGTAGTCGGCGATGGTGATGGGACCGCTCAGGTTCTTCAGCGACACGTGGCCCACGATCATCCGGCCGAGCATGCGCACGCTCAGAAGCGACACCTCCCAGGTGCGCACCGCGCCCTGCCCCAGCGCCGCCAGCGGCCCGTAGCGCACTTCGACGATCTGCCGCTCGAGCGCGGCGCGCTCGGGTGCAACCCAGATGCGGCCGATGGATCTGCCGTCATGCTGCACCGTCTCGGGCGTCACCCGCACGGTCAACTCGTTCGCGCCGCGGCGCAGTTGCAGCGTCAGCTGCACGCCGCCATTCGGGGCCACCGCTGCCACCAGATCGTCCCAGGTCGCCACCGGCCTGCCGTCGACCGCCAGGATGCGATCGCCGGGCTCGAGCCCGGCCTTCTGGCCGGGTTTGCCCGCGGTCACCTCGCCCACGATCGGAGGCGGTGGCAGCCGCGTCAGGCCGATCTTGGCCAGGAAGTCGCTGTCCAGATCGGCGGCTTCGATCCCCGACAGATCGAGCCTGCGAAACGCGATCTCGCCCTTTTCGTTCTGCACCTCGAGGGCCACCGCCTGGCGCTCCACGGCGCGCTCGAGCAGTGCCCAGCGCACGTCCTGCCAGGTGCGGACTTCCTGATCGCCCACGCGCAGGATGGTTTCGCCGGCGGCGATCTGCGCCCGGGACGCCGCCGTGGCGGGCGGCGGAGCGCCGAGGATCGGCTTCAAGCCGGGCACCCCATGCATGAACAGCAGCCAGTACACGGCGATCGCGAGCAGGAAGTTGGCGAGCGGCCCGGCCAGCACGATGGCGAAGCGGCGGTACACCGACTGCCGGTTGAAGGCGCGCTGGCGCTCGTGGGGTGCGACTTCGCCCTCGCGCTCGTCCAGCATCTTGACGAAGCCGCCCAGCGGGAATGCGGCGACCACCCACTCGGTCTGGTCCGGCCCGACGCGGCGCAGCCACAGCGGCTTGCCGAACCCCACCGAGAAGCGCAGCACCTTCACGTCGCACCAGCGCGCCACCAGATAGTGGCCCAGCTCGTGCACCACGATCAGCAGACCGAGCGCGACGATGAACGCAATCAGTGTGGTGGCCAAGGTCATGTCCTGCTCCGTTCTTTGCGAAGGGCGTGACGCCTTTGCGTCATGCGCTGCGGTCGCGCTTCTCGGTCGCGCCGTACCGACATGCGATCTCCCGCGCCGCGCGATCGGCGTCGAGCACTTGCTCCAGGCTCCCGACCGGCATCCCGTGCACCCGCGACAGCACGTCCTCGATCAAGTGCGCGATGCGATCGAACGCCAGCTCCCCTTTCAGGAACTGCTCCACCGCCACTTCGTTGGCGGCGTTCAGCACGGCCGGCGCGCTGCCGCCCGCACGCAGGGCCTGATAGGCGAGCGCCAGGCACGGGAAGCGGGCCAGGTCAGGACGCTCGAAGTTGAGCGCACCCAGCTCGAAAAAGTTCAATGCGCGTGCGCCCGATTCGATGCGCTCGGGAAAGCCGAGGGCGTAGGCGATCGGCGTGCGCATGTCGGGGTTGCCCAGCTGCGCCAGCACCGAGCCGTCGACGTATTCGACCATCGAGTGGATCACGCTTTGCGGATGGATCACCACCTCGATCGCCCCCGCCGGCGCGCCGAACAGCCAGTGCGCCTCGATCACCTCCAGCCCCTTGTTCATCATGGTGGCCGAGTCCACCGAGATCTTGCGGCCCATCACCCAGGTGGGGTGGGCGCAGGCCTGCGCCGGCGTGACCGCCGCGAGCCGGCCCTTCGCTGTGTTGCGGAACGGACCGCCGGAGGCGGTGAGCAGGATGCGCCGCACGCCGGCCGCGTGCAGGTCGCCGCCGTAGCCCGCCGGCATCGATTGCAGGATGGCGTTGTGCTCGCTGTCGATCGGCACCAGACGCGCTCCGCCCTCGCGCACCGCATCCATGAACAGCCGGCCCGCCATCACCAGGGCCTCCTTGTTGGCCAGCAGCACGCGCTTGCCTGCCCGCGCCGCCGCCAGCGTCGGCCGCAGGCCGGCCGCGCCCACGATGGCGGCCATGACGCTGTCCACCTCCGGCAGCGTCGCCACCGCGGTCAGGCCCTCGGCACCGGCCAGCACTTCGGTCGCCAGCCCCGCGCGACGCAGCTCGGCGCTCAGAGCCGCGGCCGCTGCCGCCTCGGTCATCACCGCGTAGCGCGGCCGGAAACGCAGGCAGGCCTGCACCATGGCCGCCGTCTGACGATGGGCGGTGAGCGCTGCCACGCGGAAGCGCTCCGGATGCCGGGCCAGCACGTCGAGGGTGCTTGCGCCGACCGAGCCGGTGGCCCCCAATATGGTCAACGTTCGAGGCATGGAGGAAGTGCGCAAAGCGGGCATGTCAGCTGCGCAGGAGAGGATAGGCGAAGTATAGGGCCGCCAGCGGCAAGGTGGAGGTGAGCGCGTCCACCCGGTCGAGCAGTCCGCCGTGTCCCGGAAGCAGCGCGCCGCTGTCCTTCAGGCCGGCCTGGCGCTTCATCCAGGACTCGAACAGATCCCCCTGGATGCTCATCGCGGTGAGCAAGGCCGCAAGCAACAGGCCGGAGGCGAGCTGCGCGCGGAAGCTCGGCGCGAGCAGTGTGAACGCCACCCAGCCGCTGCACACCGCGGCGAGCGCTCCGGCCACGCCCTCCCACGTCTTGCCCGGGCTGATGCTGGGCGCGAGCTTGTGGCGCCCGAAGGCGCGCCCGGCGAAATACGCGGCCGTATCCGCGATCCACACCACCGCCAGCGCGACCAGCAGCCGCTCGGGCGTGAGCTGCAGCCACGCCAGTGCGTGCCAGGCCGGCAGCAGCACCAGCACGCCGACGACGCCGAGCAGGGGCCGGGAGCGCACCACCCAGCGGGAGTACAGCCAGGCGGGCACGATCGCCAGCCAGAAGGCCGCGCACAGCGCGTACAGGAGCTTCCCCGGAGCGCTGTAGATGAAGGCGTGCGCGGCGCCGTCGCCGTGGTCCAGGGCGACGATCGCCAGCGCTGCGGAAAGCACCGCCAGGACATATGCCGCCTGGCCTGCGGCCCCGAACCCCGCCAGGCGCGACCATTCGCGCGCGGCCACCGCCAGCAGGGCGGCGAGCAGCAGCGCCCAGTACAGATTGGGCAGCAGGAACAGCGCAGCGAGGAACAGCGGCAGCAGCACGCCCGCCGTGAGGATCCGCTGCCAGAGCATGCTCTGCGGGCTAGCCCGGCTCGGCCGGCAACGCGGCGGGAGGGGTGCGCGGCTGGGCCATCTGCTCGCTGGTGCGGCCGAAGCGCCGCTCGCGCCAGCGGTAGGAGGCCAGCGCCGCGTCGAAGGCGGCGCGATCGAAGTCCGGCCACAGGACGTCGGTGAAGTACAGCTCGGTGTAGGCGAGCTGCCACAGGCAGAAGTTGCTGACGCGCTGCTCGCCGCCGGTACGCACGAACAGATCGGGCTCGGGAGCGTAGGACAGCGCCAGATAGGGGGCGAGATGCGCCTCGTTGAACCCCGCGCTGCGGTCCGGGTGCTCGCGCACCAGGCGGTTGACGGCCTGCATGATGTCCCAGCGGCCGCCGTAGTTGGCGGCGATGGTGAGCGTGAGCCGCGTGTTGGCGGCGGTGAGCGCCTCGGCTTCCTGCACCAGGCCCACCAGGCGCGGCTCGAAGCTGGACAGATCCCCCACCACCTTGAGCCGGATGTTGTTCTCGTGCAGCCGCGCCACCTCGCTCTCCAGCGCGCGCACGAACAGCTGCATCAGGAACGACACTTCCTCGGCGGGTCGGCGCCAGTTCTCGCTGCTGAAGGCGAACAGGGTGAGGTATTCGACCCCGGCTTCGATGCAGAAGCGGGTCACCGAGCGCACCGTCTCCAGCCCGCGGCGATGCCCGGCCACGCGCGGCAGCAGGCGCTGCTTGGCCCAGCGGCCGTTGCCGTCCATGATGATGACGACGTGTCTGGGCACTTCGGCGCTGGGCGGAATGCCGATGGTGGAGCTGTCGAAGACGGTCACGAGAGCGATCCCCGGGGCTACGCCGATCACACCGCCATCAGGTCGGCTTCCTTCTGGTGCAGCAGCTTGTCCACCTCGGCGATATAGCGGTCGGTGAGCTTCTGGATGTCCTCTTGCGCGCGGCGCTCTTCGTCTTCGGGCACCTTCTTCTGCTTGAGCAGATCTTTGAGGTGCGTGTTCGCGTCGCGCCGGATGTTGCGCACCGCCACGCGCGCGTTCTCGGCCTCGTGCCGGACCACCTTGATCAGGTCCTTGCGCCGTTCCTCGGTCAGCGCCGGCATCGGCACGCGCACCACCTCGCCCACGGTAGCCGGATTCAGGCCCAGGTCGGAGTCGCGGATCGCCTTCTCGATCGCACCCGCCAGGCGCTTCTCCCAGGGGGAAACGCCGATGGTACGCGCGTCCAGGAGGGTGACGTTGGCCACCTTGTTGATCTGCGTCGGGGTGCCGTAGTAGTCGATCACGATATGGTCCAGCAGACCGGTGTGGGCGCGGCCGGTGCGCACCTTGCCGAGGTCGGCCTTGAGCGCTTCCACGCTCTTCTGCATTTTCTGCTCGGCGGATTTCTTGACGTCGGCGATCATGATGCCTCCTATCGACTGGCGACCCCCGGGCCTTGCTGACCGCGATGGCCGGCGGGTCAGCTATGCACCAGCGTGCCCTCGTCCTCTCCCAGGACCAGCCGCTTGAGCGCCCCCGGCTTGAAGATGCTGAACACGCTGATCGGCAGCCTTTGGTCGCGGCACAGGGTGAGCGCGGTGGCGTCCATCACCTTGAGGTTCTTGACGATCGCCTCGTCGAAGGTCAGGCGCTTGTAGCGCGTGGCCCCGGGGTTGGCCTTGGGATCGTCGGTGTAGACCCCGTCCACCTTGGTGGCCTTGATGACGATGTCCACGTTCATCTCCATGCCGCGCAGCGCGGCCGCGGTGTCGGTGGTGAAGAACGGGTTGCCGGTCCCGGCGGCGAAGATCACGACCTTGCCTTCCTCGAGGTAACGCATCGCCTTGCCGCGGATGTATGGCTCGGCCACCTGCTCGATGTTGAGCGCCGACTGCACCCGGCTCAACAGCCCGACCTGGCGCATGGCGTCCTGCAGCGCCAGGGCGTTCATGACCGTGGCCAGCATGCCCATGTAATCGGCCGTCGCACGATCCATGCCGGCGGCCCCCAGGGCCACGCCGCGAAAGATGTTCCCCCCGCCGATCACGATGCCGATCTCCACGCCCAGGCGCACCACCTCGGCGACCTCGGAGACGATGCGCTCCAGGGTGGCGCGGTCGATGCCGTAGGGGCTCTCGCCCATCAGGGCCTCGCCCGAGAGCTTGAGCAGGATGCGCTTGTAGACCGGCTTCGCCGCCACGGGCGGGGCTCCTCAGCGCCCGGGCCCGGCGGCTGCGGCGGCCTGGGCCGCCTGCGCCGCCACCTCGGCGGCGAAATCGCTCTGCTTCTTCTCGATGCCCTGGCCCACCACGTACAGCACGAAGCCCTGCACCCGCGCGCCCTTGGACTTGAGCAGCTGCTCCACGCTCACCTTGTCGTCCTTCACGAACGGCTGCCCGAGCAGAGTCGCCTCCTTGAGGAATTTCTGCACGCTGCCGTCCACCATCTTCTCCACGATGTTGGCCGGCTTGCCCGATTCGGCCGCCTTCTGCTGGGCGATCTCGCGCTCCTTTCGGACCAGGTCGGCCGGCACGTCGTCGCGCGACAGCGCCAGCGGTTTGCTGGCGGCGATGTGCATGGCCACGTCTCTGGCGAGCGCCTCGTCGCCGCCGGCCACGTCCACCAGGACGCCGATCTTGGCCCCGCCGTGCACGTAGCTCGCGAGCCGCCCCTGGGCCTCCAGGCGCTGGAACCGGCGGATCGACATGTTCTCGCCGATGCGCCCGATCAAAGCGGTGCGCGTCTCCTCGACCGTGGCCGCCGCGAGCTTCAGGCCGGACAGCGCCGCGACATCGGCCGGCGCGTGCCGCGCGACCAGTTCCGCCAGGCTGTGCGCAAAGGCCAGAAAATCCTCGTTCCTGGCCACGAAGTCGGTCTCGCAGTTGACCTCGATCATCGCGCCCAGCTTCGCGTCCGGCGCGATGTGCACCGCCACCACGCCTTCGGCCGTCACCCGGCTCGCCGCCTTGCTGGCCTTGCTGCCCAGTCGCACCCGCAGAATCTCCTCGGCCTTGGCCATGTCGCCGCCGGCCTCGGTCAGCGCCTTCTTGCACTCCATCATCGGTGCATCGGTCTTCTCGCGCAGCTCCTTGACCATGCCAGCGGTGATTTGCGCCATGCTCGCCTCTCCCGTTCCCCGGCGCTCAGCGCGCCGCCGCTTCCTCGCCGCCCTGGACCTCGACGAACTCGTCGGTGACGATCTCCTTGATCACCTGCGAGCGCCCTTCCAGGACGGCGTCGGCCACGCCGCGGGCGTACAGGCGCACCGCGCGGCTCGAGTCGTCGTTGCCGGGGATCACGTAGCTGATGCCCTCGGGCGAATTGTTGGTGTCGACCACCGCGATCAGCGGGATGGCGAGCTTGCGCGCTTCCGCCACGGCGATCTTCTGATAGCCCACGTCGATCACGAACAGCGCATCGGGCAGGCCGTTCATGTCCTTGATGCCGCCCAGGCTGCGGTTGAGCTTCTCCATCTCGCGCTGGTAGTGCAGCTGTTCCTTCTTCGCCAGCCGCTCCATGGTGCCGTCCTGGAGCATCTGCTCCATTTCCTTGAGGCGCTTGATGGACTGCTTGACCGTCTTGTAGTTGGTGAGCATGCCGCCCAGCCAGCGGTAATCGACGAACGGCGAGCCGCAGCGGGTGGCCTCCTCACGCACGATGTCGCGCGCCTGGCGCTTGGTGCCGACGAACAGCAGCGTGCCCTTGTTGGAGGCGAGCTGGCGCACGAACTTGAGCGCCTCGTTGTACAGGTCGAGGGTCTTCTCGAGGTTGACGATGTGGATCTTGTTGCGTTGGCCGAAGATGTACGGTGCCATCCTCGGGTTCCAGTAGCGGGTCTGATGTCCGAAATGGACCCCCGCCTCCAGCATTTCGCGCATGGATACCGCCATGAATCGATT
>Ga0187892_10003504_pt1 | contig 28540 bp, 30 predicted proteins | sample MA1701073metaG_FD_139345 | JGI IMG/M metagenome (GOLD analysis project Ga0187892, IMG submission 139345) | Bio-ooze microbial communities from a basaltic lava cave in the Kipuka Kanohina Cave System on the Island of Hawaii, USA - MA170107-3 metaG ... | reverse complement strand
GACGCAATTAGTTGACAGTTAAACTATTTAGACCTGTAATGTCGGCCCATGAAGGCGGTGGCATGAAGCGGATCGTGTGCCTGGGCGGCGGCCCCGCGGGGCTCTATGCCGCCATCCTGTACCGCCAGGCGCTGCCGCGCGCCCGCGTGGAGGTCTACGAGCGCAACCGGCCGGACGACACCTTCGGCTGGGGCGTGGTGTTCTCGGACCGCACCATGGAGGGCTTCCGGGCCGCGGACGGGCCTTCGCATGCCGCGATCACCGGCAGCTTCCACCACTGGGACGACATCGACGTGCACTACCGCGGCACGGTCACGACCACGACCGGCCATGGCTTCTGCGGCATTGAGCGGAAGCGCCTGCTCCAGATCCTGCAGGAGCGCGGCGCCCTGCTCGGCGTGCAGCACCGCTTCCAGCATGAAGTCGAGGACGATGCTGTATTCGCCGACGCCGACCTGGTGGTCGCCGCCGACGGCGTCAACAGCCGCACGCGCAAGCGCCACGAGGCCGTGTTCCAGCCCGACCTCGACACGCGCGAATGCCGCTTTATCTGGCTCGGCACGAAGCAGGCTTTCCCGGCCTTCAACTTCGCCTTCGAGGAGACCGAGCACGGCTGGTTCCAGGTCCACGCCTACCAGTTCAGCAAGGATCTCTCGACCGTGATCGTCGAGACGCGCGAGGAGACCTGGCGTGCCCATGGCCTCGACCTTGCCGACACGCCGCAGTCCATTGCCTTTTGCGAACGGCTCTTCGCGAGATACCTCGGCGGTCACCCGCTCATGAGCAATGCCGCGCACCTGCGCGGCTCTGCCTGGCTCGCCTTCCAGCGCGTGCTCTGCAAGCGGTGGCACCACGGCAAGCTGGTGCTGATCGGCGACGCCGCGCACACGGCGCATTTTTCGATCGGCTCGGGCACCAAGCTCGCGATGGAGGATGCGATCACGCTCGTTGCGCGCACCGCGGGCACGGCGGACGTGCCGGCAGCGCTCGCGGCGTACCAGGAGGAGCGCGAGACCGAGGCGCTCCGGCTGCAGAGCGCGGCGCGCAACCGCATGCGCTGGTTCGAGAGCGTGGCGCGCTACACGCGCCTGGAACCCTGGCAGTTCTGCTATAGCCTGCTGACCGGCAGCCAGCGCATCGGCCACGCGAATCTGAAGCTGCGCGACGCCGGCTTCGTCACGAAGGTCGAAGCCGAGCTCGCGAAGCGGGCGAGGGCCTCCTCGCCGCGCCCGCCGATGTTCCTGCCCTTCGAGTCGCGCGGTATGCGCGTCGAGAACCGCGTCGTGGTCTCGCCGATGGCGCAGTACTCGGCGGTGGAGGGCATGCCGACGGACTGGCATCTCGTGCATCTCGGCGCGCGCGCGGCCGGCGGCGCCGGGCTCCTGTTCACGGAGATGACCTGCGTCTCCCCGATCGGCCGCATCTCGCCCGGCTGCACCGGCCTCTGGAACGCGGCGCAGCGCGATGCCTGGGTGCGTATCGTGCGCTTCGTGCATGCCGAAGGCCGCGCGAGGTTCTGCATGCAGCTCGGCCATTCCGGGCGCAAGGGCTCGACCCAGCTCGGATGGGAGCGGGACGACCACCCGCTCCCGGCCGGCAACTGGAAGACAATCGCGCCCTCGCCGCTGCCGTACCTCGCAGGCATCAGCACCGCGCCGCGCGAGATGACGCGCACCGACATGGACGAGGTGCTCGCGCAGTTTCTGGCGAGCGCGCGCTACGCCGCCGAAGCCGGCTTCGACATGCTGGAACTGCACATGGCGCACGGCTACCTGCTGGCGAGCTACCTGTCGCCGCTCACCAACCGGCGCAAAGACGCTTACGGCGGCGCGCTCGCGAACCGGCTGCGCTTCCCGCTCGAGGTGCTCGCGGCGGTGCGCCATGCCTGGCCCGCGGACCGGCCGTTGTCCGTGCGGCTCTCGTCTTCCGACTGGGCCCCGGGCGGGTTCAGCGAAGACGAGCTGATCGGCGTCGCGCGCGCGATGAAGGCTGCTGGCGCCGACATGCTCGACCTCTCGAGCGGCCAGACGGTGCCCTGGCAGAAGCCGGTGTACGGGCGCATGTGGCAGACGCCGTTCTCCGACCTGGTGCGCAATATGGTCGGGATCCCGACCATCGCAGTCGGCAACATCTTCGAGGCCGACCACGTCAATTCCATCATCGCCTCCGGCCGCGCCGATCTCTGCGCGCTCGCGCGCCCGCACCTCGCGGATGCCGCCTGGACGCTGCGCGCGGCGGCCGAGCAGCATTGGCAGGAGCAGTGGTGGCCGAAGCAGTATCTTTCGGCGAAGCGCCAGCTCGAGCGCAACCTCGAGCGCGCGGCGCAGATGGCCGGACCGGTGTGAGGAGGAGGCCATGAACAGTCTGGCAGGCAGGCATGCGCTGGTCACCGGCGGCGGCCGCGGCATCGGCGCCGCAATCGCGAAAGCGCTCGCGGCGGAAGGCGCGCGCGTGACGCTCGTGGCGCGCACGGCCGCGCAGCTCGAGGAGACGTCCGCCGCCATCCCGGGCGGCGCGGTGACCATCGTCGCGGACGTAACCGATGCCGAGCAGGTCGGCCGCGCGCTGCTCGAGGCGCGCGCCGCCGTCGGCGAGGTGCAGATCCTTGTCAACAATGCCGGCAAGCCCGCGAGCCGCGCGATCGCGAAGAGCGACGCACAGTTCTGGCGCGACATCATGGCGGTCAATCTCGACAGCGCTTACCACCTGATCCGCGGCGTGATCCCCGGCATGCTGGCGGGCGAGTGGGGCCGGGTCGTGAACGTGGCGAGCACGGCGGGGCTGCGCGGTTACGCCTACTGCACGGCCTACTGTGCCGCCAAGCACGGCGTGGTGGGCCTGACCCGCGCGCTCGCGCTGGAGGTCGCGAAGACCGGCGTGACCGTGAACGCGGTCTGCCCCGGCTACACGGACACGGGTGCCATGCGTGAAGCAGTGCGCAACATCAGCGAGAAGACCGCGCGCAGCGAGGCCGATGCGCGCGAGGCACTCGTGTCCTTCAACCCGCAGCAGCGGCTGGTCAGGCCCGAGGAGGTCGCGAACGCCGTGCTGTGGCTGTGCCAGCCGGGAAGCGAGAGCATCAACGGCCAGAGCATCGCGATCGCGGGCGGCGAGGTCATGTGAGCGCAAGGCGCCACATGAACGCCGGGACCAGTGCCATGGATGCCGAAACCCGTGCCGATCGCGCGGACCACGGTGCGATCCGGCTGTGGCTCCGGATGCTCGCGATCAACCGGCTGGTCGAGACGCGCACGCGCCGGCTGCTGCTCGAGCGCTACGCCACGACCCTGCCGCGCTTCGACTTGATGGCCCAGCTCGAGCGCTTCCCGCAGGGACTGCGCATGAACGAGCTGTCGAAGCGCATGATGGTGACCGGCGGCAATGTCACCGGCATCACCGACGGGCTTGCGCGCGAGGGCCTGGTCGAGCGCGTGGCCGACCCGGCCGACCGCCGCGCCTGGCTCGTGCGCCTGACGCGCACCGGCCGGCGCGCATTCGCGGTCATGGCGGCCGAACATGAGCGCTGGGTGGTGGAGGCCTTCGCGGCGCTGTCCGCGCGGGAGATGGCGACGGTGGCGGCGCTGCTGGCGCGCCTCAAGGCGCACGTGCGCACGCTGGAGGAGACGAGGGCATGAGCAAGGAAATCCGTGAACCCGCGGCTTACGCTGCGCAGCACTTCCTGTGGCGCCTGGAGGGCCGAGTCGGGCGCATCACGCTCAACCGCCCGGAGCGTCGCAATCCGCTGACCTTCGAGTCCTACGCCGAGCTGCGCGACCTGTTTCGCGCCCTGACCACGGACAAGTCGGTGCGCGCCGTGGTCATCGACGGTGCCGGCGGCAATTTCTGCTCGGGCGGGGACGTGCACGAGATCATCGGGCCGCTCACGAAGATGAGCAAGCCGAAGCTCCTCGATTTCACTCGCATGACCGGCGACCTGGTGCGCGCGATGCGCGCCTGCCCGCAGCCGGTCGTCGCGGCGGTGGACGGTACCTGCGCGGGCGCGGGCGCGATGATCGCGCTGGCTTCGGACTTCCGCCTCGCTGCGCCCGGTGCGAAGACCGCGTTCCTGTTCGTGCGCGTCGGCCTCGCCGGCTGCGACATGGGTGCCTGCACGCTGCTGCCGCGCATGATCGGCTACGGGCGCGCGGCGGAGCTGCTCTACACGGGGCGCACGATGTCGGCGGACGAAGGCGAGCGCTGCGGCTTCTTCAACCGCATCGTCGCGGCGGACGCGCTGCTACCTGCGGCCATGCGCCTGGCCTCCGAGATCGCGGCGGGCCCGACCTTTGCGCACGCGCTGACCAAGAAGATGCTGCAGCGCGAATGGAGCATGGGCCTCGAGGAAGCCATCGAGGCGGAGTCCAAGGCGCAGGCCTCCTGCATGCAGACCAACGATTTCCGCCGCGCCTACGAAGCCTTCGCGGCGAAACAGCAACCCGTATTCGAGGGCGACTGATGGCTACCCACGACGACCTGCTGTATTGGCCCTTCTTCGAGGAGTCCCACCGCAAGCTTGCGCAGGAAGCGCAGGCCTGGTCCGGCGCCCACCTGACGGATGCGCCGCACCCAGGCGAGCGCAACGCCGTGGACGCGCGTTGCCGCGAGCTCGTGGCGAAGCTCGGCCAGGCGGGTTTCCTGAAGCATTGCCTGCGCGCGGCCGACGGCGGCGTCGCCACCGAGCTCGACGCGCGCTCGCTCTGCCTGCTGCGCGAGACACTCGCGTACCAGGACGGGCTCGCGGACTTCGCCTTCGCGATGCAGGGTCTCGGCAGCGCGCCTGTGTCGCTCGCCGGCAGCGAGCAGATGCGCGCTCTGTGGCTGCCGCGCGTCGCCGAGGGCAAGTCCATCGCGGCCTTCGCATTGTCGGAGCCGGGCGCCGGATCCGATGTCGCGGCGATGGAGACCACCGCGAAGCGCGACCACAACAACTGGGTGCTGAACGGCTCCAAGACCTGGATTTCGAACGGCGGCATCGCGGATTTCTACTGTGTGTTCGCGCGCACCTCGCCCGGTGTGCGGCGCCCGGACGGCACGATCTCGGCCGAGGGCATCAGCGCCTTCCTGGTGAAGCCCGGGGACTCCGGCTTCACGATCGCCGAGCGCATCGACGCGATGGCCCCGCATCCGCTGGCGCGCATCGCATTCGAAGAATGCCGCATCCCGGCCGCGCGCGTGATCGGTGAGGAAGGCGAGGGCTTTCGCATTGCGATGCGCACGCTCGACATCTTCCGCACTTCGGTGGCGGCCGCGGCCTGCGGCTTTGCGCGCAGAGCGCTCGACGAGGCGCTCGCCCATGCGCGCGGGCGCAGCCTGTTCGGCCGCATGCTCGCGGACTTCCAGCTCACCCAGTCCGCGCTCGCCGAGATGGCGACCTCGCTCGAGGCCGCGGAGCTTCTCACCTTCCGGGCCGCCTGGCTGCGCGACCGCGGCCGGCCATTCACGGCGGCGGCCGCGATGGCCAAGCTGACCGCGACCGAAAGCGCGCAGGCCGTCATTGACCGGGCGCTGCAGATGTTCGGCGGCCGCGGCGTGGTGCACGGCGAGGTGGTCGAGCGGCTCTACCGCGAAATTCGGGCGCTGCGCATCTACGAGGGCGCGAGCGAGGTCCAGAAGCTCATCATCGGTCGGGAGCTGCTCAAGTGAGCGCGCGCATCCTGCAGCCGCCGGGCTGGGCGCGGCCGCGTGGCTATGCAAACGGCATCGCGGCAGAAGGACGGCAGGTTTTCGTGGCCGGGCAGATCGGCTGGGACGCGGAGCAGAAATTCGTCAGCGACGATTTCGCGGCACAATCACGCCAGGCGCTCGCGAACATCCGCGCCGTGCTCGCCGAGGCGGGCGCGAAGCCGGAGCACCTCGTGCGCCTGACCTGGTACGTCACCAGCCGCGACGAGTACAACGCCGCGCTCACGGAAATCGGCGCCGCCTGGCGCGAGCTGATCGGGCGCCACTACCCCGCGATGTCGGTCGTGGTCGTCGCAGGCCTGCTCGAGCCGCGCGCCAAGGTCGAGATCGAGGCCACCGCGGTTGTTTAAATGGGGACAGGTACAGATTAATTTGATCTGTACCTGTCCCCGTTAAAGCTAGCGGTTGCCAAGCGCGGCCAGCATCCGGTGGATGGCCTTGAGCTGCAGACCGTCGCGGGTCGCATAGTTCGGCCCGGAGTAGCCCCACCAGTCCCAGCAGCCCTGCGGGTTGTAAGGCCAGAACAGGCTCTTCGCGACCTGCGGGTACAGCACGACGATGCGATTCGCATCGGCCCAGCGGTTGTAGCCCGCGTCGCGCGCGAAAGCGCGCCCGACAAAATCGCGGCCCTGGCGGCAACCGTGAAAGGCGACATGCAGACGGCAGGGCCGGCCGCCGGCGCAATCCTTCGGCAGGTACAGGAATCCCGCTTCCGCCATCGAAACGAGCATGCCGCCCTTCGCATAACGCGCCTGGTCGAACTCGTGCAGTTCGCCGCCGCCCGGGCCCAAGGGCTCGCGCAGCCCGTCGTACAGATGGCGCAGCATCAGGCCGGCGGCGTCGTAACCGCAGTCGTTGATCCAGGGCGCCTGCGCGATCTCACAGGCGCCGCCTTCGCCGTCGGCCGGAAATCCGTGCGCGGCCGGTATCTGCGTTTCGTAGTGGATGCGCTCGGGCGGCAGGAACGCGTGGTAGAAGCGCACCAGAGAATCCGTCACCGCCGCGCCCACGATCGCATCCTTCGCGCCATGGAAGATCCAGATACGATCGGGCGCGAGCCAGGACGGATCGTCCACGAATCGCCCGGCAGCGCTTGCGCGCAAGGCCGCGACCAGCGGCCCGACATCGGGGCCCGCCAATTCGCCCTCGGTGCATTCGCCGAGCGCGCGCATCAGGGAGCCCTGCGCACAGAACCAGGGTCCCGCGGCGACGATGCCGGCGCCGATGACGTCTTTCGCGTAGGCGACCTGGTATTGCGTCGCCATGTAGCCGCCGGAGGAAACGCCGGAGACGGTGAGGCTGCCGGGCAGGACGTTGAGACGCGGCAGCGGCTCGGCGGCCTGCGCGGCGAAGCCGAGCGATACTGCAAGAACGAAGACGATTCGCGCCATCCGAATCATGGCGCCGCTCAAGCCGCCTTCCGGACGATCTCGCAGACCGCTGCGATCGCGGTGCCGCGCGAGGTCGAGCGCCGCCAGGCCGCGCCGACCGTGCGCGAGGGCGCGGGCGGCGCGAATGGCCGCACCACGAGCCCGCGCGCGGAGGCGAAGGGACCGTCGGCGGCAAGCCGGGGCAACAGCGTCATGCCCGCACCCGAGGCGACCATCTGGCGCAGCGTTTCGAGACTCGTGGCGCGGAAGTCCTGCTCGTCGGCATCGGCGCGGTCGCAGGCTTCGAGCGCGTGCTCGCGCAGGCAATGGCCTTCCTCGAGCAGCAGCAGCTTCTCGGCGGCGAGATCAGCGGCGCGCAGCCGCCGCTTCGCGGCGAGGCGATGCTTCTCGGGCAAGGCCACCAGGAAGTTCTCCGCGAACAGTGCGCGCGTCTGCAGTCCCTTCGTGTCGGCGGGGAGGGCGAGGATCGCGAGGTCGAGTTCGCCGTCCAGCACGCGCTGCACCAGCGGCGCGGTCTGGTACTCGTGCAGCAGCAGCGAGAGTCGCGGCAGCGCCTCTGCGATGCGCGGCATCACGCGCGGCAGCAGATAAGGCCCGAGCGTCGGGATCAGCCCCAGCTTGAGCTGGCCCGCGAGCGGGTCCTGGCTGGCGCGCGCGAGCGCGCGGATGTCCTCGGCGTCCTGCAGCATGCGCCGGGCGCGCTCCAGCACGGCAGCCCCGGCGGGCGTCAGCGCGACGCGGCGCGGGCGGCGCTCGATCAGCGCGACGCCGAGGTACTCCTCGAGCTTCTTGAGCTGAGCGGAGAGGGTGGGCTGGCTCACGTGGCAGCGCTCGGCCGCGCGCCCGAAATGACGCGTCTCCGCGAGCGCCACGAGGTACTGGAGATCCCGCAGGTTCATAGGCTCCGACTATTGTAGCGATACTTACAATCGATTGGACAAATGATGCCGCGGCGCGCAAGCTGCGCCCCCACTCATTCGACCCGAGTCGAGGCAAATTCCGATGAACGACGTCGCCGCCAAGGGGAACAAGACCGCCGCCAAGTGCCCGTTCGACCACGTGGCCGGCGTCGGCAGAAGCAACCGCGACTGGTGGCCGAACCAGCTGCGCCTCGACCTGCTGCACCAGCATTCCGCGAAGTCGAGCCCGATGGCCCGGGACTTCGACTACGCCAGGGCCTTCAAACGCCTCGACTACCAGGCGCTCAAGCGCGACCTGCGCAAGCTGATGACCGATTCGCAGGACTGGTGGCCGGCGGACTTCGGCCACTACGGGCCGCAGTTCATCCGCATGACCTGGCACGCGGCCGGCACCTACCGCATCACCGACGGCCGCGGCGGCGGCGGCCGCGGCCAGCAGCGCTTCGCCCCGCTCAACAGCTGGCCGGACAACGTCAACATCGACAAGTCGCGGCGCCTGCTGTGGCCGATCAAGCAGAAGTACGGCGACGCGATCTCCTGGGCTGACCTCCTGATCCTCGCCGGCAACGTCGCGCTCGAGTCGATGGGCTTCAGGACCTTCGGCTTCGCCGGCGGCCGCCCGGACGTGTGGGAGCCGGACGAGGACGTGAACTGGGGCGCCGAGATCGCCTGGCTGGGCGTCGACAAGCGCTTTGCCGGCGACCGCGACCTGGAAGCGCCATTCGGCGCCACCCACATGGGCCTGATCTACGTCAACCCGGAGGGCCCGAACGCGAGCGGCGACTACATGGCCGCTGCCAAGGACATCCGCATCACCTTCAGCCGCATGGCGATGAACGACGAAGAGACCGTCGCGCTGATCGCGGGCGGCCATACCTTCGGCAAGGCGCACGGCGCCGCGCCGGAATCGCACAAGGGCCCGGAGCCGGAGGGCGCGCCGCTCGAGGCGCAGGGCCTCGGCTGGATGAGCAACTACGGTAGCGGCCACGGCAAGGACACCATCTCGAGCGGCATCGAGGTGACCTGGACCCGGACGCCGGCGAAGTGGAGCTACGACTACTTCGACCTGCTGTTCAAGTACGAATGGGAGCAGACCAGGTCGCCGGCCGGCGCCAGGATGTGGGTGGCGAAGGACGCGCCGGAGATCATTCCGGACGCCCACGTCCCCGGCAAGTTCCACAAGCCGACCATGCTGACCACCGACCTGACGCTGCGCTTCGATCCCGGCTTCGCCAAGATCTCGAAGAAGTTCCGCGACAACCCCGAGGCCTTCCATGACGCCTTCGCGCGCGCCTGGTACAAGCTCACGCACCGCGACATGGGACCGCGGGCGCGCTACCTCGGGCCGGAAGTGCCGAAGGAGGAGTTCAGCTGGCAGGATCCGCTGCCGAAGCTCAACCACAAGCTGATCGGCGACAAGGAGATCGCCGAGCTCAAGAAGAAGATCCTCGCCAGCAAGCTGTCGGTGTCCGAGCTGGTCGCGACCGCCTGGGCCTCGGCTTCCACTTTCCGCGGCTCCGACAAGCGCGGCGGCGCCAACGGCGCGCGCATCCGCCTCGCGCCGATGAAAGACTGGCAGGTCAACCAGCCGGCGCAGCTCGCCAAGGTGCTGAAGACACTGGAAGGCATCCAGGCCGAGTTCAACAGGAAGGCGAACGGCGGCAGGAAAGTGTCGCTCGCCGACCTGATCGTGCTCGCGGGCTGCGCGGGAGTCGAGCAGGCCGCGAACAAGGCGGGAATCAGGATCAAGGTGCCTTTCTCGCCCGGACGCGTGGATGCGCGGCAGGACCAGACCGACGTCGAGAACATCGCCGTGCTCGAGCCGATCGCCGACGGCTTCCGCAACTACGTGAGCGGCAAGTACTCGGTCACGCCCGAGGCGATGCTGATCGACAAGGCGCAGCTCTTGACGCTGACGGCGCCCGAGATGACGGCGCTGGTCGGCGGCCTGCGCGTGCTCGGCGCCAACGCCGGTCACTCCGCGCACGGCGTCTTCACCAGCCGTCCCGGCACGCTATCCAGCGACTTCTTCGTCAACCTGCTCGACATGGACACCCAATGGCAGCCGGCCGCAGGCAAGGACGGGGTGTACGAAGGCCGCGAGCGCAACAACGGCAAGGTGCGCTGGACCGGCACGCGGGTCGACCTGGTGTTCGGTTCGAATGCGCAGCTGCGCGCACTCGCCGAGGTCTACGCCGGCAAGGGCGGCAGGGAAAAGCTGGTCAGGGACTTCGTGGCGGCCTGGCACAAGGTGATGAACCTGGACCGCTACGACCTCGCCTGAGCCCTTTTTGCGCTGCATTATTGCGCCGGTCCGCCGGACCGGCGCAACATGCGCCCCTCATGCGCCCGCAAGGGCGCGAGCCAAGAACGATCCCGAGGGGGGAAGCATGAACTGGAAAATCGTCATCATTGGCGGCCTCGTCTACTACGTGGCGATGTTCGTCGTCTCGATGGGCACCGGCTATTTCATCCACTCGCCCGATGCCGGAGTCCTCGCCGAGACCTACAAGGCGACGGCCTCCTTCTGGCGGCCGGAGCTCAATGAAACGCCGCCGAACATGGCGGCGCTGATGCCCATGTGGATCACGACCGGCCTGATCGGCTCGTTCCTGGCGGCGGGCATCTATTCGGTGATCCGCTCCTCGCTCACGGGCGCCGCCTGGCTGCGCGGACTCAAGTTCGGCGTGATCGCGGCGATCTTCATGCTGATCAACCTGATGGGTTATTGGGGCGTGTTCAACCTGCCGAACAATGTCTGGCAGTGGTGGTTCGTCGAGGGCGCCATCCTGCACCTGGTCGGCGGCATCGTGCTCGGGTTGATCGCGCAGAAGCTGGCACCTGCCGGCAGCTGAAGCTGCAGGCACTCGACCGCCGGTTCCCCGCGAAGCGCGCCGTCGTCACCGGCGGCGCAAGCGGGCTCGGATTCGCCGCCGCGGAAATGCTCGCCGCGCGCGGCTGGCGCCTCGCGCTCCTCGACCGCGACGTCCTGCGCCTCGCCGAGGCGGTGCTGGCGATGCAATCGCGCGGCGCCGCGCACTGCGAGGGGCATGCCGTCGACATCACCGAGGAACGTGCGGTCGGCGCCGCAATCGACGAGTTCGCCGGGCGCGCGGGCGGGCTCGACCTGGCGCTGAACTCCGCGGGCGTCGCGGTCGCGGGCGACCTGCTCGAAACCCCGCTCGCCGACTGGAACTGGATCCTCGGCATTAACGTCCTCGGGATCGTGCACAGCTGCCGCGCCGAGGTGCCGCACATGATCGCGGCGAAGGGCGGGCTGATCGTCAATGTCGCGAGCGCAGCCGCCTTCGCCTGCGGCAGCCGCATGGGCGCCTATAACGCGAGCAAGGCCGCCGTGGTCGCACTGTCCGAGACGATGTTCCAGGAGCTCGCGGAGCACGGCATCCAGGTGGCTGCCGCGATGCCCGGCTTCTTCCGCACCCGCCTGATGGAGCATGCGCGCGCGCCGGAAGACGCGCGCGGCTTCGCCGTCAGGATGATGCAACGCTCGAATCTGGACGCGGCCGAAGTCGCGCGCGAGATCCTCGAGCGCGCAGCCGGCGGCGCGACGCACATCGTGCTGCCTGCGTCCTACCGCTGGCTGTGGCGCTGCAAGCGCCTCGCCCCGCGCACTTTTCTGCGTTGGATGACCCGCATCCGCCAGAAATCCTTTGCGAGAAGCGGCTAGAATCCGCCCATGTACCTCTGGCTCAAACTCCTCCACATCCTCGCCGTCGTGCTGTTCCTCGGGAACATCATCACGGGCCTGTTCTGGCACCGCCATGCCGCGCGCACGCGCGACCCGCGCCTGATCGCCCATACGGTGGCGGGGATCATCGCCAGCGACCGGCTGTTCACGATGCCGGGCGTGCTCCTGATCATCGCGAGCGGCATCCTCGCGGCGGTCCAGGCGGGGTTCCCGCTCCTGCGCACCGGCTGGATCGCCTGGACACTGGCGCTCTTTGCGATCTCCGGTTTGGCGTTCATGCTCCGGGTTGCGCCACTGCAGCGGAAACTCCTCGCCCACGCCCGGACGGGCGCCTCGAGCGGCTCCTTCGACCTCGCCGCTTACCAGCGCATCGCGCGGCAGTGGGAATTCTGGGGCGCGATCGCGACGGCGACGCCGCTCGCCGGACTCGCGCTCATGGTGCTGAAACCCGCCCTCTGAGCGGCTTGCTCAGTCGAGTTCGCGCAGCGACGCGAGCGTGGTCGCGCGCAGGGCGTCGATCGCGCCGTCGATGCGGCGGTGCGCCTCGTCGCTGGTCCCGAGCGCTTCCCAGCCGTCCCGCCACGCGTCGCCCAAGCTCGCTGCGTCGCGTCCGACTTCGGCGGGCATCAGCGCCGCGAGGTCCTGGATCGTGAGCACGTCGGCCCAGCCCATGCGTGCGTCGCCGCGGGCATCGCCGGCGTTGAAGTGGGCGTAGAACACGACCTGCTGCAGCGAGCCGACCCCGGACAGCAGGGCGAATCCCGCCTCGCGAACATTGCGGTTCTGCTCGGTCCGCTCATTGCGCCAGGTGGTGTAAACGAGGGCCATGAGCGCCACCACGAGGCTGATGAGCGCCACGGCATTGCTGCGGAGCTGTTCCCGTATCGTGGCCATGCTCGCATGCTAGCCCATGGCGTTAGAATCGGCGTCGAGGAGCCACCTCACCATGGCGAAACTCGAGGACCGGGGCAAGCGCGGCCTGCCGCCGCCGCCCGCGCCGACGCGGCGCGGGGCGAACCCCTGGCGCTTCTCGCAGACCGCGCGCAAGCAGGAGCCGCCGCCGCAACGCGCGGAACAGGCGGATGCGGCGCGGCTGCTGGAGGAAATCTTCGGGGGAAAGCCGGCCGAGGCGACCCCGGCCAAGCCGGCGCCTGCGCCGCCGCCGGTGTTCGCGCCACCCGCAGATCGCAAATCGCGGAGCCTCTACCGCTCGAAGCGCCGTTCCAGCTTCTGGCCGCTGATGATCCTGCTGCTGATCGGCGGCGTCCTGGTCAAGCTGGCCTCGGATGCGCAGGCGAGCGGCGAATGGCGCAAGCTCATTCCCGCCCTGTTTGCGCTCCTGTTCATCGCACACGGCTGGTGGCGTTCGCGGCAGCGGCGGGAAGAGAAAGAGAACCACACCCGGGACGACGACGGCTGATCGCTGGAACGGGGACTGCCGCCCGCCTTCCGTTCAACCGCTGCGCCAGATGAGCGTCTGGTTGTTCGCCGGCATGCGATGGTCCGCGACGAAGGCGAACCCCGCCGCGCGGGCGAGAACCGCGACCGACTCGAAGTCACGGATGCCGCTTTCGGGATCCTGCGCATGCAGCCAGTCGTCGAAGGAGGCATTGCTCTCCGAGGTGTATTGCCCGCCACAGCGGAACGGGCCGTAGATCGCGAGCACGGTTCCGGGCTGCGCCGTCGACGGCAGGTTCGCGAACAGCGCCTCGACCTGCGGCCAACGCAGGATGTGCAGCGTGTTGGCGGTGAACACGCCGTCCACCCTGGGAAGGCGCCAGGCCTGCGTCACGTCGAGCTCGACCGGCTTGCGCAGGTTCTTCGTGCCTTCGAGCAGGATGCGTCGCTGCAAGCCGGGCAGGGACTGCGCCATCTCGGTCGGCTGCCACTGGAGCCAGGGCATGGCCGCCGCGAAATGCACCGCATGCTGGCCGGTCCCGCTGCCGATCTCGAGCACCTGTTCGCAGCGCGCGAACTCGTGCCGCAGCACCTCGAGGATCGGCCCCTTGTTGCGCTCGCAGGCATCCGAGTGCGGCAAGGGCGCAGGCTCTGGCGGGCGCGTTTTCATGCCAGTGCGAATCCCCAGGCGAGCGCGAGGACGGCGACGGCCGCTGCGCCCGCGGCCCACTGTACCCCGCTGCGCCCGGCCGCCGGCAGGGGCAGGCGCGCGCAGAGCGCCCCGGTCGCCGCGCCCACGACGAAGCCGGCGAGATGCGCGAGCAGGTCGGTGTTCTCGCCGCCGGTGCCGGTGAAGGCGAGCAGCGCGACGCCGGCGATGAGCGGCGCGGTGCGCCGCATCCAGGGCGACCAGCTCTGAAGATGGCGTCGCCAGCCGTAGGCGGCGACCAGTCCGAGCGCAGTGAACACCGCGGTCGAGGCGCCGAGCAGGTGATGCTGTGGCGGGTGCAGCAGGGCGTCGATCCCGTAGGCGGTGCCGCCACCGGCGAGGATCAGGAGCCAGGCGAGCCCGGGCCCGAACAGGCGCGCCGCCGGGTAGCCGAACAGCGCGCCGAAGGCGAGGTTCGAGAGCAGGTGCAGCAGGTCGCTGTGCAGCGTGAGCGCGGTGAGCACGCGCCACCACTCGCCGCGCGCCAGGAATCCGGCGTCCAGTACGCCCGCCGACTTCCAGTTGTGGCCGCCGGCGGCGGTGAGCACGAACAGCGCCACCACGATCAGCACCAGCGCATAGCCGATCACGCCGTAGAGCGCGTGCGGATGGCTGGGCCAGACCACGGGCGCGACGGGCGGGCGGCGGTTCTCGCGCAGATAGTGGGCGAGCTCGCGCGCCGCGCGCGGATGATGTTCCGGCAGCACCCAGAGGCTGGTTCCCGCGATCGTCGTGCGCCGCTCGTAGGGGATGCCGATGGCGTCCAGGACGAAGGCGCAGTCCGCGGATTCGCCGGCCGGCAGTTCGGTGGTCAGGGGGATTCTCAAGGGAACCGCCGGCATGGGATGGATACTCCAAGATGATGCCGGGGCCGCCGGTATCAACTAGAGTATTCGCCATGTACGCGGAAAAGCGCGATCTGCCGCCGGCCGACCCCGACGAGCGGCTCGGCCGCTGGATCCTGGGCGGCGTGGTGGTGATCGCGATCGGATTCGGCGCCTGGTACTGGCTCCGGAACAAGGCTTCGGAACCCGAGCCGGCGACCGTCGCCGAGGAGCCGGTCGCGACCGACGAACCCGCGGCGAAAAACCCGATCGAGTCGCCCGCGGACGACGGCAGCGCGCGGACCCCGGCCGAGCGCATCGCCGCGCTCGTGGGCCCCGAGCGCTTCGCTGCGATGTTCATTCCCGACGATCTGGTGCGCAACCTGGTCGCGACCGTGGACAACCTGCCGAGGCCGAAGATCGCGACGCGCATCCTCCCGGCGAAGCCGCCGGCCGGTGCATTCGTCACCGTGGGCAAGGAGGGCGACGTCGTGCTCGGCGCGGCCAACTACGCGCGCTACACGCCCTGGATCGAGCTGGTGGACTCGCTCGACGCGGATGCAGTGGTGGACCTGTACCGCCGCCTGTACCCGCAGCTGCAGTCGGCCTACGAGAGCCTCGGCAATCCCGACGGCCATTTCAACGACCGCGTGATCGCAGTCATCGATCACCTGCTGTCGATGCCGGAGCCGCCGGAGACGATCGCACTCACCCGCCCGAACGTGCTCTACCAGTTCGCGGACCCGTCGCTCGAGGCCGAATCCGCCGGGCGCAAGCTGCTCCTGCGCATGGGCCCCGGCAATGCCGCACGCGTCAAAATGAAGCTGCGCGACATCCGCGACCGCATCGCCGCGCAGAACGACTGAGCCCGTGGCCGCCTGGCTCGCGCGCCTGCGCCAGCGGCCGTTCCGGTTCCTGCACATCGGCTGGGCCAGCTTCGTCCTGCTGGTCTGCGTGTTCCTGGTCGTCGCGAGCCTCGAAGGAGGCCATCCGCCGCCGCTCGCATTCGTGCCGCATGCGCTCGCTGCGGGCGTCGCAGGGCATCTGCTGCTGCTCGTCCTGGGCTGGCTCGCGAAGCGCGGGCGCGCCCGCGTCGAAGCCGGTGCCGGGGCAGTCCGTTGGCCGTGGGAGCTGACGCTCATCGCAGTGCCGCTGCTTCTGGCCGGCCTGGTCGCGGCGATGTATGCGATCGAGTCCTGGCCGATGATCCGCACGCGGCCGCTCGAATGGTCGATCGTCGTTGTGATCGCCGCGGCGCATGTGACGGCATTGGTGCTCTTGCTTTTGCGCCGGAATGCGGCGCGCTGGCTGCTCGCCGTGATCTGCCTCGGCTGGGCGATCGGACTCGGCCGCGAGCTCGACACCGCGCGCGGCCCCGGCGAGCTGGTCCTCGGAATCGCGATCATCGCCGGGCTGGCGGCGCTCGCGGGCTACCTGGCCCGGAGTGCGCGCGTGCGCTCCGCGCTGCGCTGAATCTCCGCTAGCCCTGTTCGCGCTGCGGCGTGAGCATCGAGGGCTCCATCACGGCCACGAGGCTCCCGGCATCGCGCACCTTGCGGTGCGGGCTCTTCAGCCACAGCACCGCGCCCTTGCGCACCGGCATCTCGCGCCCGGGCGCGCCGAGCAGGATCGCCGCGGCCTCGCCCAGCGTCGGCTGGTGACCGACGATCAGTACCGCCTGCTTCGAGTCCGGCCAGTTCGCCGCGGCGATCAGCGCCTTGGGCGTCGCGTCCGGTGCGACCTCGAACATCGACTCGAACGGCAGGCCGAGCGCCTCGGCCGTCTCCTGTGCGCGCCGCGCGGGCGACACCAGGATGCGGCAGCCCGCCGGCAGGCGGGACCGGAGCCATCCCGCGATCGCGCGCGCCTGCTCGCGGCCGTGCGGCGTGAGCGGCCGCGCGAGATCCGGCTTGCCGTCGGCGGCCTCGGCGTGGCGCCAGAGCAGGAGGTCCATCAGCGCTTCATCCCGAGAGGCGGCGCACGGCGAACTGGCGCCCGACGCTCTCCCACTGCTTCGCCTCGGACTCGAGCGCGCCGTCGGTCAGCGCATTGCGCGCGAGCCATGCCTTCGGCAGCTCGAGTGAGAACCGATCCTCGCCCATCAGCACGCGGAACGCGGGCAGCCGCACGCGCGTGCGCCGGCGCAGCAGCGTCGAGGCCAGGCGCAGGGCGAAGACGAGTGCCCAGTCGCCGTCGTCCATGCCGTCGCCGCTCATCTTGTCGAGCTTGCCGCGATGCGCGAGTACGACGCGCGCGAGCCGCTGCTGCTCGATGCGCGAGAACCCCGGCATGTCCGCATTCGAGAGCACGTAGGCCGAATGCTTGTGGTACTGCGCATGGGCGATCGAGAGCCCGACCTCGGCCAGGCGCGCCGCCCAATCGAGCAGCGCACGGTCGGCGCCGTTCTCGCCGCGCGCGGCGCCCGCGAGCTGGTCGTAAATGCGCAGTGCCAGCTCGCGCACGCGCTCGGCCTGCGCGGCGTCCACATGGTAGCGGCGCATGAACTCCGCGACCGTCGCCTCGCGCTGGTCCTGGTGTTCCACGCGGCCGAGCAAATCGTAGAGCACGCCGTGGCGCAGCGCGGCCTCCGACACCTTCATGTGCTCGATGTCGAGCTCGTCGAACACCGCGTAGAGGATCGCGAAGCCGCCGGGCAGCACCGAGACGCGGCCGGGCCTGAGACCGGGAATGCGATCCGGGTCCGCGCGGCCCGCCTTCAGCAGCAGCTCGCGCAGGCGCTCGAGGCCATCGCGCGTGATGCCTTCGCCTGCGAAGCCGTTCGCCGCCAGGATCGTCTCGATCGAGCGCGCGGTACCGGAGGCGCCGACCGCTTCCTGCCAGCCCGCGCGGCGGTAGCTGCGAATGATCGCGGCGAGCTCCTGGCGCGCCTCCAGCACCGCGGCCTTCAGCGTGGGCTTCTCGATACGCGAATCCGGGAAATGGCGCAGGCTCAAGCTGACGCAGCCCATGTACAGGCTCTCCATCAGCCGCGGCTTCAGCCCGCGGCCGATGATGAGCTCGGTGGAACCGCCGCCGATGTCCACGACCAGGCGCTTCTCCTCCGCTGGCGGCAGGGCGTGCGCGACGCCGAGATAGATAAGCCGCGCTTCCTCGCGCCCGGCGATGACCTCGATCGGGAATCCGAGCGTCTCGCGCGCCTCGCGCAGGAACTCGCGCGCGTTCCTGGCAACGCGGAGCGCATTGGTGCCGACCGCGCGCACCGCCTCGCGCGGCAGGCCGCGCAGCCGCTCGTGGAAGCGCGCAAGGACGGCGAGTGCCCGCGACTGGCTCGCCCGGTCCAGGCGCTTGTCCTGGGTCAGGCCGGCGCCGAGCTGCACCTGCTCGCGCAGGTTGTCGAGGGGATAGACCTGGTCGCCCGCGACGCGGCCGATCAGGAGGTGGAAGCTGTTGGAGCCCAGGTCGACCGCGGCAAGGATCTCGGGGCGCGCCATCGCCGGGACGGTAACACCGCCCCGGCGGGGCCGTAAACGCCCGCTGTCACGCCGTTGTAACCTGTGCGTCCGATGCTCGCCCCCCGCATGCAGCAGAACACCGCCGTGCCCCGGCTGCTCAACCGTGAGCTCGGCATCCTCGAGTTCAATCGCCGCGTACTCGCGCAGGCCGCCGACGAGTCGGTGCCGCTGCTCGAGCGCCTGCGGTTCCTGACCATCGTCTCCTCGAACCTCGACGAATTCTTCGAGATCCGCGTCGCCGGGCTCAAGGAACAGATCAAGCTGGGCGTGGTGGACCCCGGCCCGGACGGCATGACGCCGAAGGAGACCTTCGCCCAGGTCACCCGCGAGGCCCGGGCGCTGATCGCGGCCCAGTACCGGCTGCTGAACGACGTGCTGCTGCCCGCGCTCGCGGAGCAGGGCATCCGTTTCCTGCGCCGGGCCAGCTGGACCGAGGCGCAGCGCGCCTGGGTGCACGATTACTTCGTGCGCGAGCTGCTGCCGGTGCTGACGCCGATCGGGCTCGACCCGGCGCACCCGTTCCCGCGCGTATTCAACAAGAGCCTGAACCTGATCGTCGAGCTCGAGGGCCGCGACGCCTTCGGGCGCAGCTCGCGCGTCGCCATCGTGCAGGCGCCGCGGGTCCTGCCGCGCCTGATCCGCCTGCCGCCCGCGGTGGCCGGCGGCGGGCACGAGTTCGTGTTCCTGAGCTCGGTGCTGCACGCGCACGTGGACGAGCTGTTCGCCGGCATGACGGTGAAGGGCGTGTACCAGTTCCGCGTCACGCGCAACTCCGACCTGTTCGTGGACGAGGAAGAAATCAAGAACCTGCGGATCGCGCTGCAGGGCGAGCTGCTGCAACGCCACTTCGGCGACGCGGTGCGCGTCGAGGTCGTGGACCAATGCTCGCCGGCGATGATGGACCTGCTGCTGCTCCAGTTCGGGCTCGACGAGCAGGACCTGTACCGCGTGAATGGGCCGGTGAACCTGTACCGGCTGCGCGAGGTGCTGTCACAGGTGGAGCGGCCGGACCTGCGCTACCCGCCGTTCACGCCCTCGGTGCCGGCAGCGCTCGAGATGGGCGACGACGACCTGTTCGAGACCATCACGCGCCAGGACATCCTGCTGCACCACCCGTACCAGTCCTTCACGCCGGTGCTCGATTTCATCCGCGCGAGCGCGACCGACCCGAGGGTGGTCGCGATCAAGCAGACCGTGTACCGGACCGGCGCGGACTCCGAGCTGATGCGGGTGCTGATCGACGCCGCGCGCGCGGGCAAGGAGGTCACGGCCGTGGTGGAGCTCCTCGCGCGCTTCGACGAGGAGGCCAACCTGAACTGGGCGGCGCAGCTGGAAGAGGTCGGCGCGCACGTGGTGTACGGCGTGGTGGGTCACAAGACGCACGCCAAGATGGCGCTGATCGTGCGCCGTGAACCGGGCCCGGACGGCCCGGTGCTGCGCCGCTACGCGCACCTCGGCACCGGCAACTACCACACCGTGACCGCGCGCCAGTACACCGACTTCGGGCTGCTGACCGCGAACGAGGACATGTGCCGCGACGTCAACGACGTGTTCAAGCAGCTCACCGGACTCGGCAAGGCGAGCCGGCTCAAGCACGTGTGGCAATCCCCGTTCACGCTGCACAAGCGCGTGATCGAATCGATCCGGAACGAGGCGAAAAACGCCCGCGCCGGCAAGCCCGCGCGCATCGTCGCCAAGATGAATGCGCTGCTCGAGCCGGCGATCATCGCCGAGCTCTACGCTGCCTCGCAGGCCGGCGTCAGGATCGATCTCGTCGTGCGCGCGATCTGCTCGCTGAAGCCTGGCGTGCCCGGGCTGTCCGAGAACATCCGCGTGCGCTCGATCGTCGGGCGCTTCCTCGAGCACACGCGCATCTTCCTGTTCCACAACGAGGGCGCCGAGGACGTGTGGCTCTCCTCGGCCGACTGGATGGACCGCAACTTCTTCCGGCGCATCGAGCTCTGCTTCCCGGTGCTCGACCGCAAGCTCAAGCGGCGCGTGATCCGCGAGGGGCTGCGGCCTTATCTCGAGGACAACAGCCAGGCCTGGGTCATGGACGCGGAGGGCGGCTTTCGCCGTCTCTCGCCGCGCCGGGCCAGGGCGCGGGTGGCCCAGGATGAGCTGCTGGAGCTCCTCGCCGCAGCGCGTTAAAAGGGGACGCAACCCTTTTCTGCAGTGCAGAAAAGGGTTGCGTCCCCTTTTACTCGAGCGGTTTGAAGGTGCCCTCGCGCCGCGGGTCGGCGCCGCCCTCGATTCCGCCGTCGCCGCGCAGCACGATGCCGTGCAGACCGGATTCCTCGCCACGGCCAGCTTTCACGGTGATCCCGCGCGCGGCGAGCGCCTCGAGCAGGGCCGGCGGAAACTTCGCCGCCTCGCCGTTGAAGTCGGTGCCGCGCGCGACCAGGTTCGGCAGCTCGATCGCCTGCTGGATCGGCAGCTCCCAGGCCAGCAGGCCGATGAGCGTCTTGGCGTTGTAGGCGAGGATCGCACTGCCGCCCGGCGAGCCGAGAGCCGCGACCACGCGACCCTGGCGATCGAGCACGATCACCGGCGCCATCGAGGAGCGCGGACGCTTGCCGGGCGCCGCGGCATTCGCCACCTGCGAGCCGTCCGCTGCGACCGGGTTAAAGGAAAAATCCGTGAGCTGATTGTTGAGGAAGAACCCGCTCACGGCGCGACCCGAGCCGAACAGGGACTCGACGGTAGTCGTCATCGAGGCCACGTTGCCGTCCCGGTCCACCACCACAAAATGGGAAGTACCCGCAGCCTCGCGCGTGGCGTCAGGCCCGCGCTGGATCGGCGCGGGCTGGCCCGCGGCAGGAGCAGGGCCGGCAGCCGCGCCGATCAACGCGGCTCGAGCGGCTATGTAATCAGGGCTCAGCAACTCGCGGACCGGCACCTCGACGAACACCGGATCGGCGACGAACTGGTCGCGGTCCGCGTACATGAGCCGGCTCGCTTCGGCGAACAGGAACCAGGCCTCGAGATCGTCGGGGCCATGCTTCGCGATATTCATGCGCTCGAGGATCGCGAGCACCTGCAACAAGGACACGCCGGATGAGGGCGGCGGCGGGACGCAGACGACGTAGGCCAGAAACGGCCCGCACAGCGGGTCGAGTACGCGCGGCTGGTAGACCGCGAGATCGCCGCGCGACAGCGCGCCCGGGCGCGGCTCCGCGCCGACGCGGCGGATGATCTGGTCCGAGAGCGGCGGCATCAGGAGGGCGCGGGACCCCTGCGTGGCGATGCGCTCGAGCGCCTGCGCGTAGGCGGGGTTGCGGATCACGTCACCCGCCTGCACGGGCGTGCCGTCCGGTCGCGAGTAGAGTGCTTTCACGTCCGGCGCGCCGGCCTGCGCGACGCTGGCGTTGACGAAGCGCGCCAGCCGCTGCGGCACCTTGAATCCGTCCGCGGCCGCGCGCCGCGCAGGCTCGATTAGCGTACGCCAGGGCCGCTTGCCGTGCGCCGCATGCGCCGCGCCCAGCATCGCGATCGCGCCGGGCGTGCCGGTCGAGCGCCCCGACAGCACCGCGTCGCGATAGGACAGCGGTTGCGCGCGCTCGTCGAGGAAGAGGGCGGCGGTCGCCGCCGCGGGCGCGGTCTCGCGCCCGTCGTAAGCCGTAATCCGGCCCTTCGCTGCTTCGTAATAAAGAAGGAACGCGCCGCCACCGATGCCGGAACTCTGCGGTTCGACCAGGCCCAGCATGGCCTGCACCGCGACCGCCGCATCGGCCGCGGTGCCGCCGGCGCGCAGGATCTCGAGCCCGGCCTCGACCGCCATCGGGTGGGCGGCCGCGACACCGGCCTGGCGCTCGACCGGGGCCGGAACGCGGACCGCGAGCTGTGCGCAGGCGCACAGGCAGAGGCAGAGAGCCGGCAGCAGTCGTCGCATGCCGCTATTCGGCCATGTCCTGCCTTGCTTGCCAACCCGCGTCGCGCGCCGCCGTTTCCGCCGCCGCATCCAGCGGCTCGCCCTCGATGGCGGCGTCCACCGCCTGGAGCACCGCCATCGGCATCGCCGCGGCCGTGCGCATCCCACCCGCGCGGGAGGGTGCCGCTGCCAGCACGTGCACGCGCCACTCCTCGCCGGAGCGGCAGGCAAGCCCGGCGAGCGGCGTGCCCTGCTGCACGTGGAAGGTGCGGCAGTACTGGCCGCCGTGATCCCGGAAGCTGATGCCGACCTGCGGACCGCCGGTGCCGACGTTGGCTGCCAGTTGCCGTGTCAGGGCCTGGTCGAGTTCGCCCCTGGCCATCAGACCCGCGGCGGTCTCTTCAAAGGGCGCACTCGGGCCGCGCAGGACGAACAGGCCGACCATCACGCCGAGCGCGAGCGAGGCCGCCATCGCCGCCCACTGCGGCATGCGCCACAGCGCGGTTTCCGCCTTCTGCGCGCGGCGTGCCTCGCGCTCGGCCCGCAATCCGATCACGGGCGCGGCAACCGGCTTGCCGGCAAGGCTCGCGAGCTTCGCGGGCAGCGGTTCCTCCAGCACGCCCTGATAGGCCGCTTTCACGCGCAGGGCGAGCGCGCGATGGCGGTCGATCGCGCGGCGTACATCCGGGTCGCTCGCCATCGCCGACTCGACCTCGGCGCGCTGGACCGGGTCGAGCTCGCCGTCGGCGTACGCCATCAGTACCTCATCGGAGAATTTCATTGAACCTCCCCGAGCAGGGCCTGCAGCGTGGCGCGCCCGCGAGCGAGCCGGCTCATCAGCGTGCCGACCGGAATGCCCAGGATCCCCGCGGCATCCCTGTAGGACTGCCCCTCGACCAGCACCAGCGCGACGGCCAGACGTTGCTCCTCGGGAAGCGTTTCCATCGCCGCCTGAATCGAGAGCACGATGTCGCGCGACTCGGCCGAGGCATCGCCGACCGCCGCTCCGGCCTCTTCCGGCGCGTGGATGCGCTCGCGCCGGCGGCGCGCGCGAACTTCGTCGATCCAGGCGTTCTTCATGATTCCGAACATCCAGCTGTCGAGCCGCGAATCCGGCCGCCATTGGGCGGCGCGGGCCAGCGCCTTTTCCACCGCCGTCTGGACCAGGTCGTCCGCGTCCTGGACGTTTCTGGTGATCACCCGGGCGAAGCGCCGCAGTCGCGGCAGCAGTTCGCCCAGCTGGCTCCGGAACTCGTCCTGTGGCGAAGGCGTACTCATGGTGTTGTACGTCCGGCGAGGCCGGAATATTCCGCCGGCCCGAAACGTATTCCAATCAGGGCCGCGCGGGCGGATGCTAGCATTTCCGGGCCGCGCCCCAGCCGAGGAGCAGTGGCATGAAACGGATCGTCAGGGTGCTTGCCGGGATGCTTGCGGGTTTCGTGGCGGCCATGGCCGCCGCGCAGATCGCCGTGCCCCTGCCGCAGTTGCCGCTGCCGCCGCTGCCCGGCACCGTGACCGAAACCCTGCAAACCGCGCAGGCGCAGCTCGGTGAACTGCGCAAACTGCGCGTGCGCGAGCTGCTGCGCACCGAGCGCGCCACCGTGGAAGCGGATCCCGACGGCCAGCCGATCCTGCGCCGGCAGATCGGCGCCATCTCGCCCTCGCCCGAAGCGCTCGAGCGCGCCCGCGCGGCGGGTTTCACGGTGATCTCCGAGCGCAGGCTCGAGGGACTCGGCCTGGAACTCGTGGTGCTGGAAGCGCCCTCCGGCATGTCCACGCGCCGGGCGCTCAAGCGCATGCGCAAGCTGGACCCGGAGGGTGAGTACGACTTCCATCATCTTTATGTGGAGAGCGGCATCGCACGGCCGGCGGTCCCGGCCGAATCGACGCCGCCGGCTCCACCCATGCCGCCGGCCGCGGCGCCGCGCATCGGGCTGATCGACAGCGGCGTGGACAGCGGGCACGCGGCGCTCGCCGCGCTCAGGATTCATCGCCACGGCTGCGGCGGGCAGAATCTGGCCGCGCCGCACGGCACGGCCGTCGCTTCGCTCCTCGCCGCGAACAGCGCCGGGTTTCGCGGCGTGAGTCCCGGCGCCGAACTCTACGCGGCCGACGTGTTCTGCGGCCACGGCGGCGGCTCGGTCGCGCTGGTGGCGGAGGCGCTCGACTGGATGGCGCGCGAGCGCGTGCCGGTCGTCAACATCAGCCTGGTCGGCGCGAAGAGCGTGTTGATGACGGGCATCGTGCGCGCGATGACGCGCCGCGGGCACCTGCTGATCGCCGCCGTCGGCAACGACGGGCCATCGGCGCCACCGCTGTTCCCGGCCGCTTATCCGGAGGTGGTGGGCGTCACCGCGGTCGACGCCGGCGATCGCGCGCTGCCCGAGGCCGGCCGCGGCGAGCACGTGGATTTCGCGGCGCCGGGCGCCGGCATCTACGCCGCGCAGCCGGGCGGTGCCTTCGCTCCGGTGCGGGGCACCTCGTTCGCGACGCCGATCGTGGCAGGGCTGCTCGCAGCCGCACTGCCCGCGCCGGATCCGCAGTCGGCGCAGGCCGCACTCGACGCGCTGGCGGCGACCGCGGTGGACCTCGGCCGCAATGGCCGCGATCCGACCTATGGCCTGGGGCTGGTCGGCGGTCGCTACCGCCCGGCCGGCCGGATCGGGGAATAAAACCCGCCCCCCGGTCGTACTTGCTTCTGGATACCGCGGATGGTCCGCGGGGGTCACAGGAGTAAGTCCATGAAATATCGTAACTTTCTGGCAAGTGCCGCCGTGGCCGCCGTGCTGGCCTCGAGCGGAGTGGCGCAGGCCCAGGTTCTGGGCGGAAACGTCACCGGGGGTCTCGGAGGCTCGGTCACGGGCAACCTGGGCGGCGGGCTCGGCAACGTGGGTGCGACCGGTGGCGGCGCCGTGAACGGCACGCTGGGCGCCGGCACCGATGCCATCGACCGCACGCGCGAGATCGGTTCGCGCGCCAAGGACAAGGCGAAGCAGAAGGCGGGTGAAGTCCGCGACCGCGCCGAGTCCACGGTGGACGGTGCGCAGGCGACGGCTTCCGGCACGCTCGAAGCGGGCGTGGATGCCGCGGCCGATGCAAGCCATTCAGCCTCTGCGAGCGCAGAGCTTGCGGGCGAGGCGGCCTCGAACGTCGACGTTTCCCCGGAAATGCCGGCGATGCCGGAGCCGCAGCCGCGCGGTGCAGCGCGTGCGGATGGTGCGTTGAGCGGGGCGGTCAATGCCGCCACGCAGTCCGCCGGTGCCGAAGCGATGGCCGTCGGCCAGGGCTCCGGCAGCGCGCAGGCTTCGCGCAACGAGCGGGCCCGCGACGAGCAGCCGGCCGAGCGCCCGAAGCGCCGCGCAAAGGCCAAGGCCAATGCCAAGGCCGACGCCAAGGGCGACGTGCAGGCTTCTGGCAATGGCCAGGCCTCCGCCAACGCCAATGCGGCGGTCAACGCGAACGCCTCGGTCGACAAGTAAGCGGTCAGAGGTGAGACGGGCGGCGGGAGAACAATCTCCCGCCGCTTTTTACTTTAGTCGTCCTGGGCTTGCAGGGGGCTGGGTCGAGGCGTGTAATCTGGGCACGTGGACAAGCCGTAGGAGGGCCCTGCCGATGCACGACGAGCTGACCACGTTGCCCGGGATCGGTCCCGCCATCGCCGCCGATCTCAGACACCTGGGGATACACTCGATCAAAGACCTCGCCGAATCGAATCCAGAACAACTCTTCCAGCGACTCGAACGAATCACCGGACACGAACAGGAGCCTTGCCTGCTCTACACGTTCCGCTGCGCGACCTACGCCGCGCGCACGCCGGAGCCGCAGCCCGAGCTCCTGAAGTGGTGGAACTGGAAGGACCGCAGGCTCGAGGACTGAAACGACAAGGCCCCCTCGCGGGGGCCTTGTGCTTTCGGTGCGCTGATCCTCAGCTCGCGGGCGCTGCGGCTTCCTCGGCGGCAGGCGGCGGCGCAGGCGGACGATCCGAGTTCCAGATGTCGCGGATGATCAGCCATTTGCCGTCGAAGTTCTGCAGCACTTCCATGTAATTGCCGCTGTCAACCGTGGCGCCGCCCGCATCCTGAACCGTATAGCCGCCGGAATGCCAGGCGATCTCGCCCGAGACACCGACGGTGTCGCCGTCGCTCAGATTGAGCGTGACGCCCGCAGCCTTCGCGTTGGCGATGTCCGTCGCGATGAATGCCCGGAACGCTTCGCGCCCGACCGAGGCGGGTGCGCCAGGCGCCATGACTACGGCGTCTTCCGCGTACTTGGCGGCGATGGCATCGGCGTCGCCGGCGTTGTAGGCGGCTCCCCAGTCGCGAACGCCGCGCTTGACCTCGTCGGTCACCGCGGCCACGTCCACCGGTTTCGCGCAGCCGGCCAGCGCCAGAAATCCCGTCGCAACGATGGCAGCTGTCTTCAGGAACTTCACCTCAGCCCCCTTTGAGTTCGTTCTGATCGATCGCCGGCCCCGGCGGTCGGGTAGCATCCTACTCCTCTGACGGGGGATGCACATGCGCGACCTCACCCAGGGCCCGATCCCGGGTCATCTGCTCTCGATGGCCGCCCCGATCGCGGCCGGGATGCTGGCGCAGACGCTCTATCTGCTGATCGACCTCTGGTTCGTCGCGCAGCTCGGCGAGGCGGCGCTCGCCGGCGTGGGCGCCGCGGGGCTCGCGATGTTCGTGGTGATGGCGGCGACGCAGTCGCTCGCGGTCGGCACGATGGCGCTGATCGCGCAGGCGGTCGGCCGCAAGGATCCGGATGACGCCAACCTGGTGTTTAACCAATCGCTGGTGCTGGCCGCGGCCTGCGCGATCGCCACGCTCGCCGGCGGCTACGCCCTGACGCCCTGCTACATGAACCTGGTCGGCGCCGATGCCGCGACCGTTGCGGCCGGCACCACTTACCTGTTCTGGTTCCTCCCGGGACTCGCGCTCCAGTACCCGAACATCGTGATGATGTCCGCGCTGCGCGGAACCGGCGTCGTCAAGCCGACCATGATCGTGCAGGTCGCGACCGTGCTCCTGAACGCGCTGCTCGCGCCGATCCTGATCGGTGGCTGGCTCACCGGAATGCCGCTCGGGGTGCTGGGCGCGGGGCTCGCGAGCACGATCTCGGTCGCGGCCGGCACGCTGATGCTCGCGGCCTATTTCGTGAAGCTCGAGAAGTACGTGCAGTTCCGCGCCGGGCTCTGGCGACCGCGCATGCCCGTGTGGGGACGCATGATCAACGTGGGCGCGCCGGCCGGCGGCGAGTTCGGGCTGATCTTCCTGTCCTCGTCGGTCATCTACTGGGTGATCCGCGGATTCGGTGCGGCGGCGCAGGCGGGGTTCGGCGTCGGTAGCCGGCTGATGCAGGCGATCTTCCTGCCGGCGATGGCAATCGCCTTCGCGACCGGGCCGGTCGCCGGGCAGAACTACGGCGCGCAGCAGTACGCGCGCGTGCGCGAGACCTTGCGCTCCTCGACCGTCATGGGCTTCGTCGTGATGCTCGCGCTCACGCTGTTCTGTCAGTGGCGACCGGAATGGCTGGTGCGCGGATTTACGGACGAGCCCGAAGTGGTCGAGGTGGCTTCGCACTTCCTGCGGCTGATCTCGCTCAACTTCGCCGCGCAGGCGATCATCTTCAGCTGCTCGGGCGTATTCCAGGGACTCGGCCACACCTGGCCCGCGCTCGCCTCGAGCGCCTCGCGCATCCTCACATTCGCGTTGCCCGCAATCTGGCTTTCGACGCAGCCCTGGCTCGCGATCGACCACGTCTGGTACCTGTCGATCGCAAGCGTATGGCTGCAGGCGGCGATCAGCGTGTGGCTGATCCGGCGCGTGATGCGGCAGCGGCTCGGACCGCCGCAATCGCTGCCGGCCGTGCGCTAGCGCGTCAGCTCGCGCTGCAGCCAGGCGCGCGCGGCGGTCCACAGGCGGTTCACGCTGCGCGCCGACAGGTCCATGGCCGCGGCCACTTCGTCGATTTCGAGGCCGCCGAAGTACTTGAGGACCACGACCCGGGCCATCTGCGTATCGATGGCTGCGAGCCGTTCGAGCGCCTGGTCGATCGCCAGCAGGTCCGCGGCATCCTCCGGCTGGACGCAGGCCGATTCCTCGAGCGTGACGCGCTCCTGGTCGCCGCCGTGGCGGATCCGCGCCTTGCGGCGGGCACGTTCCACGAGGATGCGGCGCATGGCTTCGGCGGCGGCCGCGAAGAAATGCGCACGATTCGCCCAGCCGGGATCGGCATCGCCGACCAGCCGCAGGTAGGCGTCGTGCACCAGCGCAGTGGCCTGCAGCGTCTGGCCGGGTCGCTCGTGCGCCATGCGTGCCCGCGCCAGCTTGCGCAGTTCTTCGTACACGGCCGGTAGCAGCTCGTCGGCTGCTTTCGGCTTGCCTTCGCGGAACGCTTCGAGCAGCTGCGTGATCCGGCTGGCCCGTGCCTCGGTCATGTTTCCTCCCGGAGCCATGGACAGTATAGGTCCGCTCAGGTGCCGCTGATCACGAGGTCGCCGCGCGCGGCCATAGAGCCGAACACCGGGGTGAATCGCGCATAGGCCAGCGCGTCGCCGACCT
>Ga0187892_10003503_pt1 | contig 28547 bp, 15 predicted proteins | sample MA1701073metaG_FD_139345 | JGI IMG/M metagenome (GOLD analysis project Ga0187892, IMG submission 139345) | Bio-ooze microbial communities from a basaltic lava cave in the Kipuka Kanohina Cave System on the Island of Hawaii, USA - MA170107-3 metaG ... | reverse complement strand
GGTCGTGGGCGGCCGGGTTGTGGTCGTGGTTGTGGGCGGGAGCGACCCGCCGCCGGCCAGGAAGGCGCTGTTGGCCGTGTTCCAGTGGGTGGCCAGCCACGACCCGGCCGGGGGGCCGGTCGAGAAGTAGTCGTCGTGGTTGCAGTCGAGGCGGTTCTCGTGGGACGTGGCCGAACAGACCACCCGGGTGGTCACACCCTGGGCATCGGGGTAGCACATGCGGTCGTACTCGTCGGTGCAGTGGCCGCCGGGGGTGGCGTTGGGCGCCCCCGGCTGCACGCTGCCCAACGTGTGGAACAGCTCGTGGGCCTCGACCAAGTTGGTGCTGCCCCAGCACCCGCTGTCGACCCGGGCGACCATGCCGGGGATGCCCGGGGCGCCGTTGTTGTAGTTCTCCTGGCCGGGCCGGTCGTCGCTGTAGACCTGGGCAATCCCGCAGTACACGTTGGCGTCCACCCACACGAGGTACTTGCGGTCGCTGCGGTTGTGGCCTTGGGCCCGCAGCTCGTCGATGGTGGCGCCGAGGGTGTCGTCACCGGTGGCCGACAGGGTGACGTTGAGCACGGTGGGCACGCAGGAGGCGTCATGCACGTAACGCACGCGGCGGGAGCCGCCCGTCTCGGCGGCGGAGGCGTTGACCATGTCGTCGATGCGGGCCGCCCACTGCTGGAACGAGGCCAGCATCGAGGCGTAGCGGTCGACCGCGCCGGCGGCCCGGGCGTAGACGAGCTGCACCCGCCGGCCCGACGTGCCGTCGCCCTGGCAGCTGACGGCGGTGGCCAGGGCGGTGGCCGCCTCCTCGGAGACCATCGGCACGGGGGCCGGCTCGGTGACGTCCACCCCTGGCGGGGCGGCGTCGGGCCCGTGGGTGCACACAACTTCACCGCCGGAGAGGACCAGCTCGAACTTGTGGCCGCACGGGGCCTTGCCGTTGCCGGGCCGGAGCCCGTCGAAGTTGAGACCGCGAGCCCGGTTCTCGTCGGGGGTGGACGGAACGACGGGGGAAGCGGGCCGGGCCGAGGGAAAGGCGAGCGATGAGGCGGCCCGGCCCACCTCCCGGCCGCTCAGCAAGATCACCAGCGCGAGCGCGAGCAAGAGGACGGGGCGCCGCGGTGACGAACTGACCGGTGTCATCACCCGCCCGGTGTCGGCGCGTCCGGCGAAAACCTTTATTACTCAGTGTGGCGATACTGGCACTGTGCGTGTACAGCGGCGGAGGCCGCCCACCCCGAGGTATCGTGGTCGGCCCTCGGGGCAGGCAGCGCCGCCTCTTCAAGGACGAAGCGCCCCCGACGCACGTTCAGCAGTTCCCCGCCATCTGGCGCGCCCGCCCACGACCCGAGGGAGGCCTGCATGCCGACTACTGAGCTCGACGCCTGCGGAATCGGCTTCGTCGCCGACGCCCGCGGCCGGTCGTCCCGCCAGACCGTGACCGCCGCCCTGCAGGGGCTGGCCCGGGTCAAGCACCGCGGCGCGCTGGCGGCCGACGCCCGCTCGTCGGACGGGTCGGGGCTGCTCGTGCCCATCCCTCCCGCCGTCTTCGGCGAGGGGGCGGGCCTGGCGTCGCTGTTCATCCGGGGGGACGATCCCCGCGCCGTGGTGGAGGCGGCGGCCAAGGCCGAAGGCCTGAACGTCGTGGACTGGCGCACACCGCCCACCGACCCCTCGATCCTGGGCGAGCTGGCCTCCGGCAGCGCCCCCACCTTCCGCCAGGCGGTCGTGGTCGCCACCAACGGGGCGGCGGCGAGCGCGGCGGCGGCCGAGCGGGCTGCCTTCCGCATGCGCCGGCGCATCCAGGCCACCACCACCGGCACCTACGTGGCGTCGTGCTCGTTCCGCCTGGTGGTCTACAAGGGGCTGGTCGTGGCCGACGCCCTGGCCGACTTCTGGCTCGACCTGGCCGACGAGCGCTTCGAAGCGCCCTTCGCCATCTTCCACCAGCGCTTCTCCACCAACACCCTGCCCACGTGGGAGCGGGCCCAGCCCTTCCGCATGCTGTGCCACAACGGCGAGATCAACGCCCTGGCCGGCAACGTCAACCGCATGCGGGCCCGGGCCCGGCTGGGCACGGAGGACGCCGGGCTGGGCGAGGAGGAGCTGTTCCATCCCGTCATCGACGCCGCCGACTCCGACTCGGGCAACCTCGACTCGGTCGTGGAGCTGCTCACCCGGGGTGGGCGGGACATCCGCCACGCGGTGGCCATGCTGATCCCGGAAGCCTGGGAGGGCGAGCGGGACATCGATCCCGCGGTGCGGGGCTTCTACCGCTACCACGCCTCGTTGACCGAGCCGTGGGACGGCCCCGCCGGCCTCGTGTTCAGCGACGGACTCGGGGTGGGCGCCGCCCTCGACCGCAACGGCCTGCGCCCCCTGCGGTGGTCGGTGTGCGACGACGGGCTGGTGGCGGTGTGCTCGGAGGCGGGGGCCATCGACACGTCCGGCCACGGCCAGGTGCGCCGCGGCCGCCTCGGGCCCGGCCAGATGCTGTTCGTCGACCCCAGCCGGGGCTTCCTCGACGACGCCGCCTGCAAGGAGCGGCTGGCCGCGGCCGGTCCCTACGCCCGCTGGGCGGCCGAGGGCGTGCGGGAGATCAGCCGGGGACGGGCCATCGAGCAGACGTCCGACGACGGCACCATCGAGCGGCGCCAGGCCATGTTCAACTACTCCCGCGAGGAGCTGAACATGGTGCTGCGGGCCATGGCCAACGACGCCAAGGAGCCCACCTACTCCATGGGCGACGACTCGCCCCTCCCCCACATCGCCGGCCGTCCCCGTCCCACCCACCACTACCTGCGCCAGCGGTTCGCCCAGGTCACCAACCCGCCCATCGACCACCTGCGGGAGCGGCTGGTGATGAGCCTGCGCACGCTGCTGGGCCCTCGCCGCCCGGTCCTCACCGAGCAGCCGGAGGCGGCCCGCCTGCTGGCCCTCCGGTCGTTCTTCATCTACCCGTCGACGGTGGTCGACTTCATCAGCCGGGACGGGATGGGCTTGGGCTGTGCCCACCTCGACGCCACCTTCCCACTCACCGACGGCCCGGGGGGCCTGCGGGCGGCCGTCGACCGGCTGTGCGACGACGCCGAGGCGCGGGCCCGGGAGGGCGTGGGCCTGCTGGTCGTCGACGACGGAAACGTGGACGACGACCGGGTGCCGGTACCGGCCCTGCTGGCCACGGGCGCCGTCCACCAGCGGCTCACCACCGCCGGCCTGCGCATGGGCACCAGCCTCGTCGTGTCGGCCGACGACGCCCGTGACGTCCACTACATCGCCTGCCTCCTGGGCTACGGGGCCGACGCCATCTGCCCCGGCCTGGCCCTCGAGACCGTGGCCAAGGAGGCCGACGACAACGAGGACAGCGAGCTGTCAGGCCCCGAGGCCCAGGCCCGCCTCCAGTCGGCCATGGAGGACGGGGTGCTCAAGGTGATGTCCAAGATGGGCATCTCCACGGTCGACTCCTACCGGGGGGCCCAGATCTTCGAGGTGGTCGGGCTGGGCGCCGAGGTGGTCGACCTGTGCTTCACGGGCACACCGTCGGTGGTCGGCGGCATCGGCTGGGCCGAGCTGGGCGAAGACGCCATCGCCCGCCACGGCGAGACCCGCCTCATCGACGGCGGCTACTACCGGGCCCTCAAGAAGCCGGGCAGCGAGTACCACACCCACAACGACCCGGTGGTGAAGGCGCTCAACGAGTTCAAGGCCGCCCACCTGCTGCAGACGGCTCTGCGGGACAGCTCCACCGACGTCTACGAGCGGTTCGCCGAACTGGTCAACAGCCGTCCCGCCACCGAGCTGCACGACCTGCTCGAGTTCGTGCCCGCGGGCGAGCCCGTCCCCCTCGACGAGGTCGAGCCCGCCTCCGCCATCACCGCCCGCTTCTCCACCGGCGCCATGTCCCACGGGGCCCTGTCCCGGGAGGCCCACGAGACCCTGGCCGAGGGGATGAACCTGGTCGGCGGGCGGTCGAACTGCGGGGAGGGAGGCGAGGCCCGTTACCGGTTCCGCACCCGGGGCCAGGCCACCGGCGACAAGAACTCGAAGATCAAGCAGATCGCGTCGGGCCGCTTCGGGGTGACCCCCGAGTACTGCGCCCACGCCGACGAGCTGAACATCAAGATGGCCCAGGGCTCGAAGCCGGGCGAGGGGGGCCAGATCCCCGGCGCCAAGGTGTCCGACGAGATCGCCACCCTGCGCCACACCCAGCCCGGCATCGGCCTCATCTCGCCCCCGCCCCACCACGACATCTACTCCATCGAGGACCTGGCCCAGCTCATCTTCGACCTCAAGCAGGTCAACGGGCTGGCCGAGGTGTCGGTGAAACTGGTGGCCGAGAACAACGTGGGCACCATCGCCGCGGGCGTGGCCAAGGCCCTGGCCGAGGTCGTCCACATCTCGGGGGCCAACGGCGGCACGGGCGCGTCGCCCCTCATGTCGATCAAGCACGCCGGTCTCCCCTGGGAGCTGGGGGTGGCCGAGACGCAACGGGCCCTCATGGAGAACGGCCTGCGCGACCGGGTGCGGCTGCGGATGGACGGCGGCCTGCTCACCGGGCGGGACGTGCTCATGGCGGCATTGCTCGGCGCCGACGAGTACTCCTTCGGCACCGCGGCCATGATCGCCGAGGGTTGCATCATGGCCCGGGCCTGCCACAAGGACACCTGCCCGGCCGGCGTGGCCACCCAGCGCCCCCACCTGCGGGCCAAGTTCGCGGGGACTCCCGAGGGGGTGGCCGCCTACATGCTGTTCATCGCCGAGGAGGTGCGGCGGGGGCTGGCCGCGCTGGGCCTGCGCTCGCTGGACGAGGCCATCGGGCGGGTGGAGTGCCTGCGCCAGAAGCAGACCGACGACCCCCGGGCCGACGCCATGGACCTGAGGCCGCTGATCGCGCCGCCCGTCGATCCCGGGGCGCCGCGGCACTTCGTCCGCCACGTCCCCCTCCAGAGGCCCCGCTCGGCGCTGGGTGACCGGCTGGTGGCCGACGCCTACCGCCAGGTGTGGGACGGCGCTGACATCGCTCTCGAGTACCCGATCACCAACGCCGACCGGACGGTGGGGGCCGCCCTGTCGGGGGCACTGGCACTCGAGTTCGGCGAGCGTCCCCCGCCGGGAACGGTGGCCGTCCGCTTCGACGGGGTGGCTGGCCAGAGCTTCGGGGCCTTCCTGGGCCACGGCATGGAGTTCGAGCTGGTGGGCGAGGCCAACGACTACGTGGGCAAGGGCATGGCCGGCGGGCGGATCGTCATCCGTCCGCCCGCCAACGACGCCTCCCTGCACGAGTCTGCTTCCGGCGTTCTGGCCACGCAGGCCGGTGGCCGCGCCCCCTCGCTGGCCGGCAACACGTGCCTGTACGGCGCCACCGGCGGCTCGCTCTACCTGGCCGGAGCGGCCGGGGAACGGTTCGGCGTGCGCAACTCGGGGGCGGTGGCGGTGGTGGAGGGCGTGGGCGACCACGTCTGCGAGTACATGACGGGCGGCACGATCGTCGTGCTCGGGCCCGTCGGCTACAACGTGGGCGCCGGCATGACCGGGGGCCAGGCCTTCATCTGGGACCCCAAGGCCCGCCTCACCGCCCGCCTCAACCCGGCCATGGTCGAGGCCGCCCGCCCCGACGCCGAGCTGCTGGAGGAGCTGCGCTGGCTGGTCGAGCGCCACCAGGAACTCACAGGCTCGGCCCGGGCCGGCGATCTCCTGCGAGACTGGCAGGCCACCGTCGAGCAGACGTGGGTGGTCGCCCCCATCGACCGCATCCGCCGCATGGAGGCCCAGCGGGCGGGCCGGGTGGCGGCCAGCGCGTAGCGGGCGCTAGCCGGCGCCGGCGCCGAAGGCCAGCGGGGCCATGGCCCGGCGCTGGATGCGCAGGCCCTCGGCCTGGCTCTGGGCCCGGGAGATCAGCGTGGCCGTGTCGAGCGAGGCCAGCCGCGGGTCGGTGGCCTTCAGCTCGTCGAGCGACTCCCACAGCGAGAGCTTGCCGTTGACGCCCATCCACAGCGTCTCCAGCTCCAGGAGCAGCGCCAGCTCCCGGCTGCCCACCGAGACGGGGTTGAAGCGCACGCGGCTGAGCCGTTCCGCCGCCCAGGTGGCGGCGTGCTTGAGCGTCCCCCGCTCGATGGCGAGGCGCTCCATGAGGTTCTCCAGGACCATTTGGTCGGACTCGACGTCGACGACCAGCTCGGCCATGAACACGCCGAGGGGCGTGCCCTCCGACTCGTCGAGGATCTGGCGGGCGAGGTTGGCGCCGGCCGTGGAACCGGCCAGGTGGTCGGTGAGGTAGGCGCCGAGCTGGTCGTCGCCCGCCACCTCAGGCCCCGGCTTTCACCGAGGTGTTGGTCGGCTCCTCGCTGATCGAGCCGACGGCGCACACGACGCGGCGGGCGTCGTCGTTCCAGGCCGACTCGCGGGGAGTGATGTACACGTCCCGCAAGCTGAGCTGCTCGAACGGCTGCCCGGCATAGCCCTGGAACTGGGCCAGGCACAGCGGGCTGGCGTACCGCAGCAGCTCGTCCATCCCCGGGAAGGCGTCGCCGGGAGCGGCGGGATGGTCAAGGGTGGCGTAAACCTCGAGATCGTGCTCCTCGGTGCAGGGGATCGTCTCGACGTTGTTGAACCGGCCCGACGGCCGGTCGAAGCACTGGCCGGCCTCCAACTCGGAGTATTTGACCCCGTCCTCGCCCAGGACGTTCCCGAGGAGCAGGCCACCGCCCACGAGCACGGCGATGACCACGACGGCCACCGCCACGACGAAGCCGGCCTTGCGCAGGCCGCGACGGTCCTTGGAAGGTGCCACGGCCGGCGGGGGCACCGTGGGGGCGGCGGGCTGCGGGCTCGGAGCGGCGTCGGGCACGGGCATGGTGACCGCCGGCTGCCACGCCGCGGGGGCTGGCTGCGGCTCAGGAGCGGGCGCCGGGACGGGCTCGGCGACGGGCAGCTCGGTGGTCCGGTCGGCGGACGCGGCCGCGCCCGGCAACCGGGCCCGTGACGCACGGGCCGGACGAGCCGCCTTGGCCGCCTTGGTGGCCTTGGTGGCCCGGGCCGGTCGGGGCGGGACCTCGGGCTCGGGTTCCGGCTCTGGCTCCGGAGCGGCGGTGAAGGACGGTGCCATGCGCCCCTCGGAGCGGGCGGCCGCCTCGGCCAGGCGGGCGCGCAGGGCGGCGCGGCGATCTTCGGGCGACGGCTCGGGCTGCGGCGCGGGAGGGGGTTCGACGGCCGCCGCGACCCGCTTGCGGGCCCGAGCCGGCGCAGCCGCTCGCTTGCGGGGCCGGCGGGCCGGCTGCTCGGCCGCCCCGGAGAAGGCGTCGGCCACCGCCTCGGCCACGACCTCGGCGTGCTCCTCGGCCGGAATTTCCTCAGCCGGCGGCGACGGCGCCTTGCGGGCCCTCGTGGGGCGAGACGGCGGGGCCGCGGCGGGGGCCTTCCGGGCCCTGGCGGGGCGAGCCCGCGCCTCCGGGACAGTTGCCGCGGGGGCCGGCGGTGTGCGCTTGCGGGTGGCGGCGGCCTTGGCCGGCGCCGCCCTCTTCTTGACCGGTGGGGCGGCGGCCTTGGCCGTCGAGGCGCGCTTGCGCGCCGGCGCGGTCTTGCCGGCCGGAGCCGCCGCTTCGGGTTCAGGACGCTGACTGGCGCGACGACGCCGCGCTTCGCTGTCCGCCATACCGTTCAGCTTGGCCGCCAGCGCCTCCCGAGGCAACCCGGGCGCCCCCACGGTCCCGCACGAGCCCTAGGCTTGGGCCACGAAACGGCAACCCACCTCCTCGACGGATGTCGCCGCGGGCACCCCCTTGGCCCTGGTCACCGACCGGTACGCCACCATGGCCGATCGCGTTGGCACGGGCCGCCGCCGCCTGGCGCGCCCGCTCACGCTGTCCGAGAAGATCCTGTTCAACCATCTGGAGGACCCCGGCGGCCAGGAGCTGGCGCGGGGACGGTCGTACGCCGAGTTCCGGGTCGACCGGGTGGCCCTGCAGGACGCCACCGCCCAGATGGCGCTCCTCCAGTTCATGAGTGCAGGCCTGCCCCGGGTGCAGGTGCCCACCACCGTCCACTGCGACCACCTGATCCAGGCCAAGGTGGGCGCCCGGGCCGATCTGGCCGTGGCCGAGGACGTCAACCAGGAGGTCTACGACTTCCTGTGCACGGTGTCGTCCCGGTACGGGATCGGGTTCTGGAAGCCCGGTTCGGGGATCATCCACCAGGTCGTGCTCGAGCACTATGCCTTCCCGGGCGGGATGCTGATCGGCACCGACAGCCACACGCCCAACGCCGGCGGCCTGGGCATGGTGGCCATCGGCGTGGGCGGGGCCGACGCGGTCGACGTCATGACCGGCGGGACCTTCGGCCTGCGGTGGCCGCGGCTCATCGGCGTGCGCCTCACCGGCCGGCTGTCGGGCTGGTCCTCCCCCAAGGACGTGATCCTCAAGGTCGCCCAGCGGCTGACGGTCAAGGGCGGCACCGGCGCCATCGTGGAGTACTTCGGGCCGGGGGCGGCCACCATCAGCGCCACCGGCAAGGCCACGATCTGCAACATGGGGGCCGAGGTGGGCGCCACCACCTCGCTGTTCGCCTACGACGACCGGGCCACCGCCTACCTGGCCGCCACCGACCGGGACGATCTGGCCCAGGCTGCCGAAGCGGTGGCCGAGCACCTCCGGCCCGACGACGGCGTGGAGGACGACCCGGGCCGCTTCTTCGACCAGGTGCTGGAGATCGACCTGTCGGCCCTGGAGCCCCACATCGTCGGCCCCCACACCCCCGACCTGGCCCGCCCCGTGTCCGCCATCGCCTCGGAGGCCCGGGCCGAGGGGTGGCCCCTGACCCTGTCCCAGGCGTGCGTGGGGTCGTGCACCAACTCGTCCTACGAGGACATCAGCCGGGCCGCCAGCGTGGCCCGCCAGGCGTCGGGCCACGGCCTGCGGGCCCGCACCCCGCTGCTCGTGACGCCGGGCTCGGAGCAGGTGCGGGCCACCATCGAGCGGGACGGGCTGCTGGCCGACCTGGAGGCCATCGGGGCGACGGTGCTGGCCAACGCGTGCGGGCCGTGCATCGGCCAGTGGGCCCGCACCGACATCGCCGACGGCGAGCGCAACTCGATCATCACATCCTTCAACCGCAACTTCCCCAAGCGCAACGACGGCAACGCCCAGACCCTGGCCTTCATCGGCTCCCCCGAGACCACCGTGGCCTACGCCCTGGCCGGCACCCTCGACTTCAACCCCGTCACCGGCGCCGTCGACGGCATCCGCCTCGACGAGCCCACCGGAGACGAGCTGCCCGAGATGGGGTTCGCCGACAGCGTGAGCGGGTTCGTGGCCCCACCCGCCGACGGGACGGCGGTGGAGGTCGTCATCCGCCCCGACAGCAACCGCCTGCAGGTGCTCGAACCGTTCCCGGCCTGGGACGGGAGCGACTTCGTGGAACTGCCGGTGCTCCTCAAGGCCCAGGGCAAGTGCACCACCGACCACATCTCGGCGGCGGGCAGGTGGCTGCGGTTCCGGGGCCACCTGGAGAACATCAGCGGCAACCTGTTCCTGGGGGCGGTCAACGCCTACACCGGCGAGGCGGGGTCGGGATGGTGCGGGGTGCACGATTCCGTCGAGCCGTTCCCCGACGTGGCCCACCACTACAAGGGGGCCGGCACCTCCTGGGTAGCGGTGGGCGACGAGAACTACGGGGAGGGTTCGTCGCGGGAGCACGCGGCCATGGAGCCCCGCTTCATGGGGGGCAAGGCCATCTTCGCCCGGTCGTTCGCCCGCATCGCCGAAGCCAACCTCAAGAAGCAGGGCGTGCTGCCCCTTGCCTTCGCCGACCCGGGCGTCTACGAACGCATCCGGGTCGATACCCGGGTTTCCGTGCTCGGACTGGCTTCGCTGGCGCCCGACATGCCCGTGCGGTGCCGGCTCCACCACGCTGACGGCTCGACCGAGGACTTCGACACCCTCCACAGCCTCTCGCCCGAGCACATCGCCTGGTTCCGGGCCGGCAGCGCCCTGAACCTCATCGGCGAACGGTTCCGGTCGGGCACTTTCAGGCAATAGGCGTCGGAATCCGACGCCTATTGTCTGAAACGGCAGCTTCCACTCGCACGCGCCCCGCCATCACCCCCAGCCTGCCAGGATGGGCCGGTGATCGTCACGCCCGAGGTCGACGCCTACGCCGCCGGCCACAGCGATCCCGAGCCTCCCCATCTCTCGGCCGTGGCCGCCGCCACGAGGGACTTCTCCGAGGCCCACAACATGATGGTGGGGCCCCTCGAGGGGCAGTTCCTGGCCCTGATGGTGGCCGTCACGGGAGCCCGGCGGGTGCTCGAGATCGGCACGTTCACCGGCTACTCGGCCCTCTCGATGGCCGCCGCCCTCCCGCCGGGTGCAAGCATCGTGACCTGCGAGGTCGACCCCGATCACGCCGCCCTGGCCCGCCGCCACATCGGGGCCAGCCCCTGGGCCGACCGCATCGACGTGCGCCTCGGTCCGGCCCTCGACACCGTCGCCACCCTCGACGGCCCCTTCGACCTCGCGTTCATCGACGCCGACAAGATCAACTACCTGAACTACTACGAGGCCGTCCTGCCCAAGCTGGCCGACGGGGGCGTGATCCTGGCCGACAACGTGCTCTGGAGCGGGCGGGTGCTTGACGACGGCGACCAGTCCGACGACACCCGGGCCATCCGCCGCTTCAACGACCACGTCCGCGACGATCCCCGGGTGAGCTGCGTGATGCTCACCGTGCGCGACGGCGTGAGCGTGATCCGCCGCGTCCCGGCGGGATGAGGGCGCAGGCCCTGGCTGCATCGTTCCTGCTGGTGGCGGTTGCCTGCTCGTCGGGGGGCGATTCCGACGTGGCCAGCCCTGCCCCGCCCACCACCGCCGCCTCCCCGACCGGGGCCGAGCCGGCGGCCCCAACCGGACAGCCTTCGACGGCGACTCCCACCGCCGTCGCCGTCGATGGCTGTCCGGGTGTGCCCGCCCGCCGCCAGCCCGACCCCGACCGCCCCCGCTACACCCTGACCCTCGACATCCAGCCCCGGGCCGGCACCGTGACCGGCGTGGTCGACGTGCGCTTCGTGCCCGACTTCGAGAGCGACCGCATCGTCTTCCGGCTGTGGCCCAACGGGCCCCGACAGCTCGTGTTCGGGGCCCGCCTCCTGCCCGACGGGCCGGTGACGGTGGACGGGGCCGAGGTCCCCACCAGCAACGACGACCCCACCAAGCTGGTCCTCACGCCGCCCTCCCGCCTGCGGCCGGGCCAGCCCCTCCAGATCCGCCTGCCGTTCTCGCTCAAGCTGCCCCAGCCGGCCCGGGACCGGATCTCGGCCGAGGCCGACAGCGTGCGCATGGGTTCGTTCTTCCCGCTCCTCGAATGGGAGCCGGGCAAGGGTTGGACGCCCGAGCCCGCCACCAGCCGCTTCGCCGAGGCCGGCACCTCCCCCGCCGCCGACTTCGACGTCACCGTCACCACCCCCGCCGGCTACGACGTCCTCGCCAGCGGCGTGGCCGACCGGCCCGGGCACTGGACGGCCACCGGCATGCGCGACGTGTCCGTGGCCGTCGGCCACTTCACCACCCTGACCGCCACCGCCAACGCACCCCACCCGGTGCAGGTGACGGTGGGCGTCGACCGGGACGCGGGCGACCTGCCCAAGCCCTACCTCGACCGGGCCGTCGCCGCCCTGGAGGGGCACAGCTCTCGCTTCGGGCCCTACCCGTGGTCGACGTTCTCGGTATCGGTCACACCCGGCATCAGCACCGGCATCGAGTACCCGGGCCACATCCTCCACGGGCCGGGGACGGCCGACGACATCCTCACCCACGAGGTCGCCCACCAGTGGTTCTACTCCCTGGTCGGCAACAACCAGGGGCGCGACCCGTGGCTCGACGAGACGCCGACCACCTGGGCCGAGGCCCGCCAGGAGGGCACCCTCGACGACTACAAGGGCACCGCCATCCCCGCCGACGTGCGGGGCCGGACCACCGCCCCCATGACGTTCTGGGACGGGAGCCAGAACTTCTTCCTCGGGGCCTACGTGCAGGGGGTGCAGGCCCTGGCCGCCCTCGGCCCGCCCGAGCAGGTCGACTGCGCCCTGCGCATCTACGCCGCCGAGCAGGCCTACCGCATCGCCACGCCCGCCGACCTGGTCACGGTGCTGACACGCGTCTTCCCCGACGCCCCCGCCACCCTCGCCCGCTTCGGGATCCGGGCATGAGGCGGCGGTGGGCCGGGCTGGTGGCCGCCCTCGCCCTGGTCGCCACCGCCTGCAGCGGTGAAGGCGGCGAGGGGACAGCCGACCTTGGCAGCGGCGGCGAGAGCGGCGGCGAGCGCGGCGGTGGGGCAGGCGACACGGTCGGCACAGGAGTCCCACTCATCACCACCACCGCCCCCACAACCACCATCCCGACCGCCGGCGACGGAGCCTTCGTCACCCCGACGGGCGTGGTGCTGCCAGTCGTGTCCCGCGAGGACGGGCGGTTCACCGTCACCACCCCGTGCAGCCGCACCGTCACCCTCACCCAGGGGGCGCACGTGCCGCGGGTGGCCATCGTCCTTGACCCCGGCCACGGAGGCACCGAGCCCGGGGCGGTGGCGCCTGGCGGGCTCAAGGAATCGAACGTCAACCTGGCCGTCACGCGCCACACCCGTGACGCCCTGGAGGCGGCGGGCGTGCCGGTGCTGCTGACCCGTACCGCCGACTACCACGTCAACCTCGAGGTGCGGACCCGCCTGGCCGTCACCCTCGGCGCCCAGGCGTTCGTGTCGATCCACCACAACGCCGAGCCCGACGAGGCCTGGCCCCGCCCCGGCTCGGAGACCTACTACCAGATCGCCTCCCCCGACTCCAAGCGACTGGCGGGGCTGATCTACGAGGAGGTGGTGCGGGCCCTGTCGCAGTACCAGGTCTCGTGGGTGGCCGACCGCGATGCGGGCGCCAAGTACCGCCAGGGATCCCGCGGCGACTACTACGCCGTGCTGCGCCAGCCCGGCGCCATCGTCAGCGCCTTGGTCGAGCTGGCCTTCATCTCCAACCCGGCCGAGGCCGACCTCATCGCCCGCCCCGACGTGCAGAAGGTCGAGGGCGAGGCGGTGGCCCGGGGGATCGTGCGCTACCTGCGGGGCCAGGACCCAGGGTCGGGGTTCACCGAGCCCTATCCCCGGCCTACCCCGCCCGGCGGCGGAGGGGGCGGCGGCACCTGCATCGACCCGGCCCTGACGTGAACCGGCCCCGCCGCGAGGGCAGCCGGCGGACGGTGCGCTTCGGCGCCCACCAGGCTCTCGAGTACCTCACCGCCGCGCTGGTCATCTCCACCGCGATCCGGCTGCGAACGGGCCTGGCCGCGCCCGTGCTCGTGGCCGGGCTGGCCATCCTCGCCCTCGCCGCCGTCACCGACGGGCCGTGGTGCGCGGCGCGCTGGCTCGGCCGCCGGGCCCATGCCGCCGCCGACTGGGTGGTGGCCGGGGCTCTCGTGACCGTCCCGATGTTCGCCCTCGACCTCGACCGGGACCTCACCGCCGCCATCGTGCTGTGGGTGGCGGCCGCCCTCATGGCCTTCCTGGCCGCCTCGACCGACTACCGGACCCGGCCCGCCCGCCGGGCCGCTCGGGCCGCTCGGGCCGCACCGACCGAGGCCGCACCGGCCGGTTCGGGCGCGGTGAACGCCGCCGCCCGGGCCCTCGGCCGCCAGGCGGGACGCGCCCCCCGGTCACTGGGCCGGGCGGTGGGCCGCCACCGGGCCCGCAAGGTGCGATGACCACCTGCGCCAGCTCGGGTGGGCCCTCATCGGCCGACGTGATCGGCTACCGAAGCGTGCTCACCTGTCGGGCCTGGTCGAGCAGGGCCTGATCCACCCCGTAATGCCGGGCCAGCTCGGAGGCGGGGCGGGCGGGGTCGACGACCAGCTCGGTGACGGCTCGGTAGGGCGGTGAGTGGGGCACGAGCAGGGCGTCGCGGAACAGCAGGGTCCATCCGAACGGGGGGAGGTCGTCGACCCCGGCCGAATAGTGCTCGTAGGACCGTCGCAGCTGGCCGACCCGCTCGTCCCACGTGAGCCACGAGTCGGACGCCGCCGACCCGCTCTCGTAGCGGCGGTAGAGCAGGAGGGAGGCGGTGACGACCTCGCGCCACGCCGGCTCCTCGGCCGGCTCGCCCGCCTCGGGCGGCTCGGCCCACGCCGCCGAGCCGGGGACGCTGGCGGCAGCCGCGGCCTCGATGCGCAGCGGGGCCCCGTAGCCCTCCCTCGGGCCGGCGAAGGTGGCCGTGGGGGTGGCCGCGGTGGTGGGCCGCCCGCCCGCCACGTGGCCGACCACCGTCTGCCAGTGCGGGTAGGCGGCCATGAACTCGGCCGTCAGCTCCTCCACGTCGGCCAGGTCGAGCAGCTTCTCGTCGGCCATGCCTTGGTACTTCTCCAGGTCCTTGTACTCGGCCACCACCGATCGCAGGGCGTCGAGGACTTCGGCGCAGCGGGGGTCCTCCTCGGCCCGGGCCACCCACCAGAACTCCTCGGTGCCGTCCAGGTAGGGCTCGAGGGTGGACGCGAACCCGCTCACCGCCGAGATCGCCCCCTTGGCCTCGTCGCGGAGGCCGGCGATGCGCCCGGCCGTCTCGGCCACCACCGCCGGGCCGGGAGGGGCGGTGTCCCCCGCGGCCAGGTTGGCCAGGGCGGCCCACAGGTAGGGCGGCTCCCGGAAGATCCGGCCGTTGAACGAGTCGACGATCTCGGCCATGAGGTCGCCCCGGCCGCCCTTCACGTTGCGGGTATGGAGGACGGGGGTGTGGGTCAGCCGGCACGAGCCCGGCCCGTGCAGCCCCTCGACCTGCCACAGGTGGAAGATGTCCTCCCCCCGGCCCCCGACGGTGATGAACGGGATGGGGCTGGTGAGCACCTCGTCGGTGAAGCTGGTGTTGCCGCCGGGCATGCCCGCGAACGGCCGCATCTCCTCGATGAGGTGCTCGCGGCCGGGGTCGACCGAGCCCATGGTCCAGGGGTGGTAGATCTGCACCTGGTTGTCGTACTTGCCCCGGAACGTGCCCACCAGGGTGCGCAGGAGCAGGAGGAACTGGTCGGACACCGTCTCGACCTCCTCACCCTCCCTGGGCAGGCGCTCCAGCGTGTCGGGCTGGTCCCAGGGCCGGAAGCGGGTGATGTCGGCGTAGGCGGGGAGGACGGCCGGCCCGTGGGGCGGGTGCTCCTGGGCCAGGCCCAGGGCGGAGTGCATGATCCCCCACGCCACCCAGAACTTCTCCACCCCCTCAAGGGCGTCGTTGGTGTAGCCGCCGCCCCCGACCCGCACGTCGGGGTCGGCAAAGATGCGGCTCTTCTGGTCGAAGTAGTTGAAGACGTGGCGTTTGGAGAGGGTGCCCGCCCGGGTGAGGACGAGGGCGCCCAGCTCGTTGTCCTGGTCGAGCCAGGTGAACACGGGCCGCTCGAAGCCCCGCTCCCGCTGCTCCACCATCCCGGCCAGGCGCAGGAAATTGCGCAGCCGGCCGTAGGGGACGCCCTTCTCGGCGGGGCGGCGGGGCCCGGCCAGCATGCCCACGTCGAAGCTGCCGTCGGGGAAGACCCGGTGGTTGAGCTCGCCGATCAGCCGGGCCCGCCGTTGCGCATCCCAGGCGGTGACCGCCAGGCCCGACCGGGCCGCCTCGGCGAACACCCCCTCGTTGGTGGCGCGAGCCTCGCCCGTCGAATCGTCGCTCACCACCACGTGGACGTTGCGCCCGTACCCGTAGGCCATCAGCTCCTGGGACACGCTGAGCAGCAGGCGCTGCAGGTCGGCCGGGGACTGGAACGTGCTCACCAGCAGCACCTGGTCGGGGCGGTGGTCGGCCAGGCCGGCTGCGGCCCGCAGAGCCTCGAGCGACTGCCACAGCTCGTGGTGGCGGTGGAGGAGGCGCTCGGGGTACATCTGCGCCACCGCCATGCGCTGGTAGATCCCGGCCGCCTTGGTGAGGAACCCGACCGCCGACGGGGGGTCGGACTCGGCCACCCCGGCTGCGGCTCCGGCCAGCCGTTCCGCCCGCCGGTACTGCTGGTAGGACTCGAGCAGGAGGGTCGCCTCCCGCAACTGCATGAGGGGACGCTGCCACTCCCTGGCCTCCACCTCCGACAGTCCGTGGCCGGCCAGGCCGGACAGGAACGACTGGGCCTCGACCACGCACACGTCACGGCCCTCGCACGCCACGGCCTGGAGCAGCGACCCCACCGCCGCCAGCATGCGGGCCAGGTCGGAGCCGGCGGGGGCGGCCGCCCGGAGCCCGTCGACGAGGCCTGAGGGCGACCGGTCGCGGCCGTGCTCGTCGAGGAAGGCCCGGTTCGGGCGGGCGCCCGGCTGCCAGCCGAAGGGGGCGAGCACGGCCTCCAGGCCGGCCGCCACCGTGTCCCACCGCCACAGGGCGCGGGGGAACATCCACGGGTAGCCGACCCCGGGCCCGAGCAGGGCCCGGGTTTCGGCCGGGTCGACGTCGTGGCGGCCGGCGATGCCTTCCAGCCGCTGTGCCTGGTCGCCCAGCGGGAGGTGCGGCGCGTTCAGCAGGGCCTGGCACGCCTCCTGGGCCGCCAGCCGCCGGTTGAGGGGGACCTTGCCAGTCCCGAACACCACCTCGGAGGCGACGCAGGCCCAGGCCGCCGGATCGCCGGTGTCGGCCGACGACTGGTACACCCCGTAGGCCTCGCGCCACAGTGTCTCGTCGCCCACGAGGGTCCCCCGCGCCCGCTCGCCCGACGCCCACGACCGGGCGCGGCCCACCGCATCGCGAACGGATGGGCTCACCGTTGCTCTCGTCGCTCGCACGGCCTCCTCGGTCCTCATCGCTCCTCCTTGCTCGGACCGCTGCTTGGTCCGGTCGTCCGATCGGTCCCCACCGGCGTCCACCGCGGCGGTTCGGCGGCTGCCGCGGGGAAGGTGGTGGCGGGACGGTGCCTGGAGCCGCGCCGGGCCGGGGCCGGCATGCCCAGGCGATGGTCGGCCGCCGCCACCAGCCGTTCCAGGTAGGCGAGCAGGGCCCGGGCCTTCTCGGCGGGCGACACGATCTCGCTGCGGATGCGCCACACCTCGTCGACCAGCCATGCCGCCGCCTCCACGCCCGCCAGTTCGGCCAGCAGGTGGCGGAACAGGTGCTCGCCCTGCACGACCTCGTACACATCCACGCCCGCCGCCCCGGCGTCGGCGAACCCCTGCACCAGCCCCCGCACACCCGGGCCCGCCTTGTGGGCCAGCCCGCCGTGCTGCCAGTAGTGGAACCCGGGGCGGCGCCGGGCTCCCTCGAGCAGCGAGCGGGTCTGGGCCGGGCTCATCCGATCGAGGCCCGGGAAGGTCACGTCGGGCACGACCAGCTCGTAGCGGTTGGTGGCCACGGGATCCCCGCCGGCCGCCGGCCTGGCCTCGGCCACGAGGAAGTAGCTCCCGGCCGGGATGTCGCCGGGCACGGTCCAACCGTCGAGGGCGAGCGTGGTGCTCGTGCTGGCGGCGGCACCCAGCGACGCGGTGGCGACCCCCGCCGCCCCGGAAACCTCGCTCCCGCCGGCGTCCTCCACCCGCACCCGCACCTCCACCGGCCCCAGCGGGCGCAGGGTGTCGTTGGCCAGGACGACATCGCCGCCCGCCGCCCACGGCTGGCCGGGCAGGCGCACGGGTGCGACGAGCACCGCCGGCAGGCAGACCCGCACCGGCCCGTTGCTCTCGAGGTACGCCCGGTAGGCCTTCTTCGGCGTCCAGGCGGCGTCGACCACGCCCCAGGTGGGCGCCTGCCAGTCGGCGTCGCGGAACATGAAGCTGAACCACCCGGTGACGGGACCGGTGGCGCCGGCGTCGAGGTAGCGCTCGATGGCGTCCTTGTGCAGGCGGTACTGGCGATCCTGGCTGGAGGCGACGAAGCCCTCCAGCGTGCGCTCCGGCCGCCACAGGCCGAACCAGAAGTTCTCGCCCTTGAAGGCTCCGTAGTGCAACACCTCCAGCACCACCAGGGCCACCCGGCACGACAGCAGCTCCCGCACGGCCGCGCCGTCGGGGTTGGGGCTGCGCTGCTCGATGTCGCGGACCCGGCCTTCCAGCGCCCCGGGCTCCCACAGGTTCGTCCAGTCGAGGGCGCGCAGCGTCTGATCCCAGTCGCCCCCGCCCAGGACGGCCTTGGCCTCGTCCACCGCCTTGGACGTCGCCTCCCAGCTCTCGCCCCCGGCTGCCAGCCACTTGGGGTCGTTGCGGATGCGCTCCAGCACGGACCGCACCCGGTCCTCGGCCAGCAGCTCCCGGAACAGGGCCACCGACGGCATGCCCTGGATACCGAACTCGGTCGGCATGTTGGCGTGGCGCGAGATCCGCCGGCCGTGCACCTCCTTCTCGAGGAAGCGGGCGGGCAGGGTGGCGAAGCCGTTGTCGTCCCGCAGGGGGTAGAACTGGCCGGGATAGGCGTGGTTGCCGCTGGAGAAGGTGGTGACCCAGCGGGACGGGTCAGCCCGGCGCAAGGCAGCGTGGAGGTCGAAGTCGAAGAAGCGGTTGTCGAGGTCGTCCCTGGTGCGCATGTCGGGCTCGTTGTGGGCCTCGTAGGAGACCACGCAGGGGTGGTTGCCGAGGAGGTCGGCCATCTCCTCGGCCTGGGCGCCGGCCCGGTCGGCCAGCTCGTGGGACTGCTCGTAGGTCCACTGCAGGGGGAAGATCTGCTCGACCAGGAAGCCCCGCCGGCTGGCCTCGGCGTAGAACCGCTGCGGCAGCACGACGGTGTGGGCGATCAGGGCGTTGAACCCGGCCGCCTCCAGCAGGTCGAAGTCGCGGGCGATGCGCTCGTCGGTGTACTCGCTCAGCCAGTACGTGGGCAGCAGGTTGGTGCCCCGCACGAACACCTCCCGGCCGTTGACGACCCACGCGCCGTTCGGGCCCGTCGACTCCCCGATGGGAGAGACGTCCAGCACCCGGAAGCCTGTCTCGACCTCGGCCTCGTCCTGCACCCGGCCCCGCACGTCGATGGCGGCACGGACCCGGTACAGGGCGGGGCGGCCGTGGTCGGACGGCTGCCACAGCTCGACGGGAGCGAGGTCGGCGTCGACGACCACGTCACCCTTGCCGCTGGCGACCACGACCGTCCGCTCCAGCTCGTGGGCCGGCCCGTCCCCGCCCACCGGCTCGACCCGCAGCCGCAGGCAGGCCTTGACGGCGCGGTCGCCGGGGTTGCACACGCACAGGCGGAACCGGACCGTCGCCTCGCCGCCCTCGGCCCGGACGGTCGTGACCCGCAGGCCGGGAACGGTGAAGTGGAGTGACCGGACGACCCGCAGCCCCACCGAGCCCCACGGCCCGCCGGTGTTGCCGTCCTGGCTCGTCATCGAGCTCCACGCCCCGCCCCGGCGGGCGTCGTGGTGGCCGAGGGTGCCCTTGACCAGCGTCTTGCGGTTGGGGAAGGCGGAGGCGGGCGAGAAATCGTGCCAGCCGGAGGTGACGTGGGTGCCGGGGCCGGCCGGGTCGTTGGGCGACGTGACCGCCAGTCGCACCACGTTGGCCTCGCCATCGCGCAGGAAGTCGCTCACGTCCAGCTCGAAGGGGCCGAAGAACCCCTCGTGGCCACCCACGTGGTGGCCGTTGACCCACACGTCGGCGAAGTAGTCGACAGCCTCGAAGCGGAGCAGGGCCCGGTCCCCGGCCGAGCGGCGGCCCGTGCTCAACACCTTGGTGAACCGCATGGTGCCGGCGTAGCTCTCGATGCCGGGGACCAGCTCCCAGTTGAGGGGGACGTCCACGTCGCGCTCCACGTAGTGGCCCGGGGACTGCCGGTAACGGGCGGTCCACGGCCCGTCGAGGGACACCGTCGAGGGCACGTCGTCCCAGACGGCGTCGGCACTGGCCCAGCCCGCGACCCGGTCGACCGAGGCCCGCTCCAGCTCGCGGGCGGTGGCCTCGAGGAACTGGAACAGGACCTGGCTGCACACGGAGGGCGGGGCGTCGAGGGACCGCAGCTTGATCACCTCACGACGGATCGGCTGCCAGGCCCGCTCGCCCTCGAACTCGGCGCACAGGTGGGCGAAGAAGTGCTCGCTGTCGTCAAGCCATCGCACGATCTGGGGCCGCCACCGCCGCACCGCCAGCCGGCCCTCGATCAGGCCCAGCAGGCCGGGGGCGGCCTGATAGACGGCCGAGTTGTGGCCGTCGAAGAACACGAAGCCGTCCCGCCCGGGCCGGCCGTCGAGCAGGACAGACTCCCGACGAGGCCGGCGGCGGGCAGCGGTGGCTGTTGGCACGTTGGGAGCTCGCCTCCTGCGGGTTGAGGCCACGGCAGTCGAAGCGGGGAAGTGGGGGGACGCCCGCCGGACGCACCGCCGCGCCCGGAACGGGGATTCGTTCCCTGCCAGCTCCCTACCCGGTCAGCCCGGCCAGGACACATGACGGAGGAGTGCGATCCACTGATGGGCCCCCGACGATCGAGCATCGATCGGGCACGGGCTATCACCGCTGTCACCTGGACCGTCGCTCGCTGATCAGAGCCCGAGGTGCCGGCGAACTCCCGTAGCCTCACTGCTTGATGCCTCGTATCGGTGGAACCCCTCTTCGAGGGAGTTCAGTTTCCTATCGCCTTTGGGGATCGATTCATGAAGGTCACCCAGGACCTCTATACCGGCATGCCACTGGTGGACGTGTACCGGTGGGACCACGGCCGGGATCGTCTTGTCGTTGAGATGCTCCAAGGACGTCCCCTGTCGGGTGCACCTCCCATCACGGTCGCACCCGTCGGGGCAACGGGTGGCGTGCGCCTGACAGTTACAGGCGACGACCCGAGCCTTGTCGGCTACCTCTCGGGCGGAGACGACGCCAACTCCCTCCTGATCTCCACGCAGCGCATCGCTCTGTTGCGGGGTGATCAACTGGTATTCGAGCTCCAGGCTGGCACCATCGTGGGGTTTCCCGTGGGCTTGAGGCTAGAGAAAGGTGGCGGAGTGACGATGGGTTCCCCGCTCCCGCTCTCCTTTCCCGATCGCCACTTGTTTCTTGACTCCACCGTGGTACTCACTGACTTGGTGGGCGTTCCTCCGGTCATTGTCAACACCGAGTTCGAGGACTGCCAGCTTGTTGGGCCAGCGCTTATTGCCGCTCTCGGCCCGCTCGAGCTCTCGGACAGCACGCTGCCGACTGGCCACTTCGTGTGGGAGCTCCCAGCAGCGGAAGGGGAGATGGTTGGAGTCGTTGGCCTGGTCAACTGCGCCATCCGCCGGTCAAGCCTCGAGGGCATTGGGCTGGCAGTCCCACCCGGAGCTCGTGACGACGTACTCGCTCGCATCTCCTCATCGTGATCCTCGGCCCCGACAGCCTCATAGTTCGGGGCGGGTCGATGCCACGAGAGGCGGTTGAAGCAAACATCCGTGACGTCCTCGCCTCCCTCGGACGTAACGGCCTATGTGTGAAGTGCTCGGAGAGGACAGGGAGGAGCTCGGAGGGGACCGGCTGGTTCCGCATGCCAAGATGTGCTTGACGACGCCACAGTTGCTTCAGGAGGCTGGCTTGGATGCCGATCTCGAGGCCACGAATGACCTGGGAGACCGGTACCAACACACGCTGTGGCTGCCTCGCGGTAGCGCTGGTAGCCTCGTTGATCGGGTATGGACGGCGTTTCGCGGTCCGTTCTTGAAGGGAGAAGCGTCTGGTGCCTGGACTACCGAAGATCTACGTGGACTTCACCGTCCGGGATCCTGACGGTCGCTTTTACGCTGCGCGAATTGACCAGTTCGTTTCAAAGCCGGAACTAGGGATTCGTTTCATCGGGACAGACCTCGATGAGTTCGAGGTCGAATGCGAGGTGCTAGCCGTCTTCTATGACACCGGACAGGTACTGATCCGGCCATGCGACGCTGCGGCGGTTCCTGGCACCGCACCACTCCCTCGCACAGCGACCGTCACGCAGGCAGTGCCGTTTAGCGTTTCGGCCGAGCAAGCGACGGACGAACTCGTTCTCCAGCATTAGGCCCGGTCCGGGTCCTCCGACCTTCGCCGCCTGCGTGCGTCTACGAGCACCGATCGTCGGTCGGTGGGCCGTGAGGGAGTCGAACCCCCGACCTCTTGCGCGTCATGCAAGCGCTCTAACCAGCTGAGCTAACGGCCCGGTGGGTGCAGGCTATCGCTCATCCTCGGGGGGCGCGAAGCCCTGGCGCAGGGTGTTCTCGCTCACGGCCCGGGGGTCGACGAACTGCATGAGGTAGTCGGGGCCGCCCGCCTTGGACCCCACGCCCGACAGGCCGTACCCCCCGAACGGCTGGCGGCCGACGACGGCGCCCGTGATCGTGCGGTTCACATAGACGTTCCCGGCCCGCAGCTCGTCGGTGGCGTGACGGATGTGGGACGGCGACCGGGACACGACGCCCGCGGTCAGCGCGTAGTCGGTGCGGTTGGCCAGGGCCACGGCCTCCTCGAACGACCCGGCCCGGCTCACGGTCAGGACCGGCCCGAAGATCTCCTCGGTGTTCAGCCGGCTGCCGGGCCCGGCTCCGACCACGATGGTGGGCCCGACGAAGTAGCCGTCGCCGGGCACGTCCTCCCGGGCCAGGACCACCTCGCCCTCGGACGGGGCCAGCTCCACATACGACCGGACCTTCTTGGAGGCGTCGGCATCGATGACCGGCCCCATCTCGGTGCCCATCTCCCGGGGGTGGCCGACGATCAGCTCCCCCGCCGCCCCCACCAGCCTCTCGACGAACTGGTCGTGGACGGGGTCGAGCACGATGAGGCGGGCGGCGGCCGAGCACTTCTGGCCGGCGTAGCCGAAGGCGGAGTTGAGGACGATGGGCACGGCCTGGTCGAGGTCGGCGTCGGCGTCCACGATCAGGGCGTTCTTGCCGCCCATCTCGGCGATCACCCGCTTGACGTGGCGCTGGCCGCGGCGGTGGACGGCGGCCGCCTCCACGATGCCCAGCCCCACCGCCTTGGACCCGGTGAACACCACGAAGGCCACGTCGGGGTGCCCGACGAGGTGGGCGCCCACCTCCTCGCCCATCCCGGGCAGGAAGGCCAGCACCCCGTCGGGCAGGCCCCCGGCCCGCAGGGCCTCCACCAGCTTCCCGGCGATGGCCGGCGTCTGCTCGGCCGGCTTGAACAGCACGGCGTTGCCGGTGACCAGGGCGGCGACCACCATGCCGGTGGGGATGGCCAGGGGGAAGTTCCACGGGGCGATCACGGCCCCGATGCCCTTGGCCTGGTAGCGAAGGGTGTTGCGCTCCCCGGGAGGCGACTCCACCAGGCCGCCCGCGTCGAGGCGGAACGCCTCGCGGCCGTAGTACTCGCAGAAGTCGATCGCCTCGCACACGTCGCCGTCGGCTTCCTTCCACGGCTTGCCCGCCTCGAAGACCTCGAGGGCGGCCAGCTCGTGGCGACGGGCCCGCATCCACTCCGCCGCCCGCAACAGCACCGCCGCCCGGTCCCGGGCCGGAGCCCGCCGCCACGCCGGCCACGCCCGCAGGGCCGCGTCGACCGCCGCCTCCGCCTCTTCCGGCCCACAGGAGGCCGACACCGCCACCGTGGTCGAGGGCGCGGCCGGGTCGACGGAGCGGATGGTGGCCAGGGTGTGGACCGGATGGCCGTCGATCACGGCCGGGACGGTGACGCCCAGCTCGCTTCCGCCCACCCGGTGCACGGCCGCCGCGAAGGCGGCCCGGGTGGTCGCCCTGCGCCATTCGGCCGTCGGCTCGTGGTGGTAGGGGCCAGGTGAGCCGGGATCGGTGGGGGGTCGGCGGGTCGGTGTCGCAGGGTGGGGCAGGCGGTCCACGTCGGGCGGGGCGACCAGCTCGTCGAGGTCTCGTCCCTCCACGAACCTCCGCCGCACGAAGCTCTCGTTGGCGGTGTTCTCCAGTAGCCGGCGCACCAGGTAGGCCATGCCCGGGACCAGTTCCCCCACCGGTGCGTAGACGCGCAGGCGCAGGCCCAGCCGGCGGACGGCGGCATGGATGGGCTCGGCCATCCCGTACAGCAACTGGATCTCGTAGCCCGTGTCGGCGATGCCCCGGGCGCGGGCGTATTCCACGGCGTAGGCCAGCGAGCGCAGGTTGTGGGTGCCGAAGGCGGCCCGCACCTCGCCGTGGTGGTCGTGAAGGAGCCGCACGCACCGCTCGTAGTTGGCGTCGGTCTCCTCCTTGTGGCGGAAGACCGGCACCGGCCAGCCTTCGGCCCGGGCCTGGACCGTCTCGGTGTCCCAGTAGGCGCCCTTGACCAGCCGCACCGTCACCGGCCGGGCCCGGGCCCGGGAGGCCGACCAGGCGATCAGGTCGGCCAGGTCGTCACGGGAGTCGGTCAGGTAGGCCTGGACGACCGCCCCCGCGTCGAGGTCGGCGAACTCCTCCTCCGCGAGCAGGTCCCGGAACAGCTGGAGGGTCAGGTCCTTCACGTCGTAGTGCTCGGCGTCGAAGTGGACGAAAGCCCCGTGGTCGCGGGCCAGGCGCAGGATGGGGCGCAGCCGCTCCTTGGCCGAGGCCAGCCCCTCCTCCCTGGTCAGCGGCGAGTAGTGGGTGGCCAGGGCGGTGGGCTTCACGCTCACGTTCACCCGGGGCAGGGGGCCGAGGTCGTCGCGCTCGAGGTGGTCGTCGGGGGCCCAGTAGCGGCTGGCGTCGATCAGCACCCGCAGCAGCTCCTGCACCCGGGCCGCGTAGCGGTCGGCCTCGGCCGCCGTGACCGTCTTCTCCCCCAGTAGGTCGACGGTGGACGCCGCCCCCAGGCGCCACAGCCGCTGCAGGTTGGGCACCGCCCGGCGGGGATCGCGGCCCACGATGAACTGCTCCGCCACCTTGGTGATGTTGCGGCGAGCAAGGCCGGCCGCCGCCGCCCGCCCGAAGGGCATGTGCTCGGCCACGCCCAGGCCCAGGTCGAGGGCCCTGGGCACGTCGGCCCCGGCGAAGTACTCGTCGAGGTGGCGGAGCACGTCGTCGTCGTCGACGGTGGCCGGGAACACGTCCACGAACCGGAACAGCTGGGTCTTGAACGAGGGGTGGGACATGGCCCACTCGAGCATCCGCTCGCTCCACCACGACGCCTGGACGACCCCGCTTCGCGAGCCCGCCTCCGACCCCAGGTCGGCCAGCCGCCGGGCCAGCCCGGTCACCCGGGTGTCGAGCGGCGTGGCCATCACCCGTCAGGGTATGGCAGGTGACTGCGGATGGTAGCCACCAGCCGCCGGCCCGCTCGGGCGGGATCCCGACCGTAGGAGACCACGGCGACGCCGCGTCCCAGCGGAGGCGCCCGCCGGGCGCCCACACCCGGCGGCCACACCCCGACCAGCGGTTTGCCCAGGTCATGGACGAGATCGCGCTCCAGCCCGCACCACGGCGACGCCTGCCAGCTCGGAGTGGCCACGACCAGCACCACCCCGCTCGCCGCCACCCACCGGGCCAGCTCGGAGCGCAGGTCGCCGGCGTCGAGCCGTTCGGTAAACTGGTAGTCGAAGCTAGTGAGGCCCTCGCTCCGGAGCAGGCCGACCACGTTGTCGGTAAAGGACGCGTCGGGTCTGGCGTAGGAGACGAACACCGCCGTCTTCTGCCCGGCACGGGGAGCGCGCCGCCCCGCCAGGGCGAGGACGAGCCGGTAGCCCACGTCGTCGGTGGCGGTCGGTTGGTAGGACTTCCCAGGGACCAGCGAGAGGACTCCGAAGCCGTGGAGCGGGCTCGGCAGCCGAGTGTCGTCCGACCGGCAGACCAAGACGGGCGTTCCGCGGGCGCGGACGGCGGCCAGCACAGCGCCAATGTCCTCGGGCCACTGCACGCCCGACCCGTGCATCACGATCAGCGCCCCGCACGTGGCCGCTACGGAGATGACCGCCTCCCCGCCCACGCCTGGGCTCACCACGGCGGCGCCCTCCCGGCCGAGGTCACCGGCCAGCCTGGTCGCCACCCGCAGGCTCGACCCGGCGCCCCCGTGGAGCAGGACGACGGGCCCGTCGAGCGGCATCCCGCCAGTCTCCCCCGGGCAGCCACGGGCGCAACTCCCAACGTCCGCACAGGGACTTCACAGCATCCGGTGCGACCATAGGGAGCGTGGAGGACACCAAGACCAGGATCCTGGTCGTCGACGACGAGCCCAACATCACCGACCTGGTGAGCACCGCGCTGCGCTACGAGGGCTTCGACGTGGAGGTGGCGTCCGACGGCCGAAGTGCCCTCAGCGCGGGCCAGACGTTCCGGCCCGAGCTGATGGTCCTCGACGTCATGCTGCCCGACCTTGACGGGTTCTCCGTGGTGCGGAGGCTGCGGTCGGACAACGTGCCCGTGTCGGTGGTCTTCCTCACCGCCCGCGACGCCACCGAGGACAAGGTGGCCGGCCTCACCCTGGGCGGCGACGACTACGTGACCAAGCCGTTCAGCATCGAGGAGCTGGTGGCCCGGGTGCGGGCCGTGCTTCGGCGGGCCCAGGGCCCGTCGGCCAACAACAGCGGGCGGCTGGCGTTCGCCGACCTCGAACTCGACGAAGACACCCGCGAGGTGTGGCGGGGCACCGATGCCATCCAGCTCACCGCCACCGAGTTCAAGCTCCTCCGCTACCTGATGCTCAACCCCCGCCGCGTGCTGACCAAGGCCCAGATCCTCGACCACGTCTGGCAGTACGACTTCGACGGCGACGCCAACGTGGTCGAGACCTACATCAGCTACCTGCGCAAGAAGATCGACCGGGTCGAGCCCCGGCTGATCCACACCGTCCGGGGCGTGGGGTACAGCCTCCGCCTGCCACCCGGTCCCGCCGTCGGCTAGCCGGTGACGCTGCGGAGGCGTCTGCTCCTCGGCCTGCTCGGCCTGGTGGCGATCGGCGTGGCCGTGTCCACCGTCGCGACCTATCGCTCGGTCCGGGTCTTCCTCTACGACCGCCTCGACCAGCAGCTGATCGACAACGTCGAGATCCTGTCCTTCCAGCTCACCGGCGGCGAGCGGGGTCGGGGGCCGGGTCCCCGGCCGGGCACCTCGGTGACCCGCGACGACAGCTCGGCGCCGGTGGGCACGTGGGCCGCAGTCGTCCGGGCGGACGGCAGCATCCCCACCGCCCTGTGCGTGGGGTGCACGCAGGAGCCGTTCGAGGCCCCCCGCCCCGACTTCGACCAGGACGACCTGGGCCACCGCCACCCCGTCACCGTGCCCGGCGCGGGCGGAGGAGGCCGCTTTCGCCTCGTCTCCGTCACCGAGCCCGACGGCCAGACGCTGGTGTTCGCCGTCCCCTTGCGAGAGGTGGAGCAGACCATCGCCAAGCTGGTCGGCATCCAGTTGGTGGCGGCGGCGGCCGTGCTCGGCGGCCTCGGCGTCAGCGCCTTCATCCTGATCAGATCGGGTCTGCGGCCTCTGCAGGACATGAGCCGCACCGCCGCCGCCATCGCTGCCGGGGACCTGTCCCGCCGGGTGGAGCACACCGACGAGCGCACCGAGGTGGGCCAGCTGGGCGTGGCCTTCAACCGCATGCTGGGACGGATCGAAACCTCGTTTTCCTCCCAGCAGGCGTCGGAGCAACGGCTGCGGCGGTTCATCGCCGACGCCTCCCATGAGCTGCGCACGCCCCTCACGTCGATCCGGGGCTACGCCGAGCTGTTCCGCCGGGGAGCAGCCGACCGGCCCGAGGATCTGGCCAAGGCCATGCGCCGCATCGAGGAGGAGGCGGCCCGCATGGGCGTGCTGGTCGACGACCTGCTCCTCCTCGCCCGCCTCGACCAGGGCCGGGCCCTCGAGCGGACCCCCGTCGATCTGGCCTCCATCGCCGCCGACGCCGTCGACGACGCCCTCGCCGTCGAGCCCGATCGCCCCGTGACCCTCCAGGCGCCCGCCTCACTCGTCGTCCCCGGCGACGACCTGCGCCTGCGCCAGCTGGCCGCCAACCTCCTTTCCAACGCCCGCCAGCACACACCCCCGGGCACGCCCGTCCACGTGTCCGTGGAGCGGGACGGCACGGCCGCCACCCTCGTCGTGGCCGACGAGGGCCCGGGCCTTTCGGCCGAGCAGGCCGAGCGGGTCTTCGAGCGCTTCTACCGGGCCGACGCGGCTCGGTCACGGGCGCAGGGCGGGACCGGGCTGGGCCTGGCCATCGTGGCCGCCATCGCCGAGGCCCACGGCGGCCACGCGTCGGTCGACACCGGTCCCGGGCAGGGCGCCCGCTTCCGGGTCACGCTGCCGCTGGCCACTCCCCGGTCAGAGGCGGCGGCGGGTACCGGCGCGCCAGCCGAAGCCGGCCACCAGGGCGATCAGGAACACGACCAGCAGGAAGATCAGTAGCTCCACAGGACTCGATCCCTCCTCGTGGGGGCTCCCGCTGTTCGGGAGCGGCTGCCTCCGACTGGTACCCAGGAACCCGGGCTTTCAGTCAGCGCCCGAGCGACGGTCCCCCCGGGCGATGGTCTCCAGCGCCGCCGACGCCATGGGCCGGCGTATGGCGATCAGGTTCACCCGCTCCCACACCCCCTGGCCCGGGTCGGGCGACATCGTCGAGGCGAGGCTCGTCCGTCACGCCGCGAGACGGAACGGCGGGTAGGTGTCGGTGGCGAGGACGAAGGCATAGCTGACGACTCGGTTGTGCCACCGCATGACGCCGACGGTGAAGCGGAACAACGGTGGGGGGTAGCGGCCGGTGAACAGGACGGCGAACCAGGC
>Ga0187892_10003502_pt1 | contig 28547 bp, 24 predicted proteins | sample MA1701073metaG_FD_139345 | JGI IMG/M metagenome (GOLD analysis project Ga0187892, IMG submission 139345) | Bio-ooze microbial communities from a basaltic lava cave in the Kipuka Kanohina Cave System on the Island of Hawaii, USA - MA170107-3 metaG ... | reverse complement strand
GGGCGGGCAGTTCTTTATTTTTCTGTCTCACATTTTTCTGTCTGGTCTTCTTACTTTATTTGCCGGACCGATCTCATTGCCGCAAATGATTGATCTGGTAAATGTGTCCCGACTTCAGATTTCATATGCGATATGAAATATGAAATATGGCATCTCTTCACCCTGCCACCGCCGCGCCCTGCCGCGACGAGAAGATCATCTGCCCGCGATCGAGGTCGCCTTTGACGACAACCGTATCGTTCGGCTTGATCTCGCCGCCGAGCAGCTTCATCGCCAACGGGTTCTGGATCAGGCTCTGGATCGCGCGTTTCAAGGGACGCGCGCCGTAGACCGGATCGAACCCTTCGCGCGCCAGCAACTCTTCCGCCATCGGGTCAAGCGCGAGGTTGATCTTGCGTTCGGCCAGCATCCGGCGCAACGACTCGAGCTGGATTTTGATGATCTGACGCAGTTCATCGAGTCCGAGGCTCTTGAAGATGATCACGTCGTCAACGCGATTGAGGAACTCCGGCTTGAACGCCGCCCGCAACTCATTCATCACGCGTGATTGCATCTCCTTCTCGTTGCCGTGCCACTCCTGGATGTCGCGCGAGCCGATGTTCGAGGTCATAATGATCACGGTGTTTTTGAAATCCACCGTGCGGCCTTTGCCATCGGTCAATCGCCCGTCGTCCAGAATCTGCAGCAGAACGTTGAAAACATCCGGGTGCGCTTTTTCGATTTCATCGAAAAGCACAACCGAATAAGGCCGGCGACGTACGGCTTCGGTCAGAAAACCGCCTTCGTCGTAGCCGACGTAGCCCGGAGGCGCGCCGATCAAGCGCGCGACCGAATGCTTCTCCATAAACTCGGACATATCCAACCGCACCATCGCGTGCTCGTCGTCGAAGAGGAATTCGGCCAGCGCCCGCGCAGTCTCGGTCTTGCCCACACCGGTTGGGCCAAGAAAGATGAAAGAACCGATCGGCCGCTTCGGATCCTGCAACCCGGCTCGCGCGCGTCTGACAGCGTTGGCGACGGCGATCAAGGCGTCGTTCTGCCCGATTACGCGCTCGCCCAAACGCTCTTCCATCTTAACCAGCTTCTGCATCTCGCCTTCGAGCATCTTCGAGACGGGGATGCCAGTCCATTTGGCCACGACTTCGGCCACGTCCTCTTCCGTAACCTCTTCCTTCAACGTGCGCCCCGACTTCTGTAACTCTTCGAGCTTCGCCTGGTCGGCGTCAATCTGCTTTTTCAATTCGGGGAGTTTGCCGTATTGAAGCTCCGACGCTTTGTTGAGATCGCCTTCGCGCGTGTATTGATCGAGCTGAACCTTCAACTGCTCCATCTGCTCCTTCGTGGAACGAACGCGTTCGATGACCTCTTTCTCCGATTGCCATTTGGCCTTCATCGCGCCCGATTTCTCTTTCAGATCGGCGATCTCTTTCTCAACTTTGGCCAGCCGCTCTTTCGAGATCGGGTCGTCTTCGCGCATCAGCGCCTGCCGTTCGATCTCGCGCTGGATGATCTCGCGCTCGACTTCATCAATCTCGGTCGGCAACGAGTCAATCTCGATGCGCAGCTTGGAAGCCGCCTCGTCAATCAGGTCAATCGCTTTGTCGGGCAGAAACCGGTCAGTGATGTAACGGTTCGAGAGCGTGGCGGCGGCGACGATCGCCGTGTCCTTGATGCGCACGCCGTGATGCGTCTCGTACTTGTCTTTCAAACCGCGCAGGATGGCGATCGTATCCTCGACGTTCGGCTCGCCAACGTAGACCTGCTGGAACCGGCGTTCGAGAGCTTTATCCTTCTCGATGTATTTTTGATATTCGTTGAGCGTTGTCGCGCCGACGCAACGCAATTCGCCGCGCGCCAGCGCCGGTTTGAGCATGTTCGAGGCGTCAACTGCGCCTTCCGCAGCGCCCGCGCCGACCAGCGTGTGAAGCTCGTCAATGAAGACGATGATCTGTCCCTGCGCCTTTTCGACCTCGCGCAAGACAGCCTTCAACCGCTCCTCGAATTCGCCACGGTATTTCGCGCCGGCCAGCATCGCGCCCAGATCGAGTCCGACCAGACGTTTGTTTTTCAACGTCTCAGGCACGTCGCCCGAGACGATCCGTTGGGCCAGTCCCTCGACGATGGCGGTTTTGCCGACGCCCGGCTCGCCGATCAGGACCGGGTTGTTTTTGGTGCGGCGCGAGAGGACCTGGATCGTCCGGCGAATCTCGTCGTCGCGGCCAATGACCGGGTCGAGTTTCCCCTTCCGCGCCAGTTCAGTCAGATCCCGCGAGTATTTCGAGAGCGCCTGATAGGTCTCCTCCGCGTTCTGAGTCGTCACGCGCGCGCCCGCGCGCATCTCCTCAATAACTTTCATCAGCGTCTTGCGCTCAACGCCGTGCGAACGCAGGATGCGCCCCGCCTCCTGTTTGTCCTCGACGATGGCCAGCAACAGGCAGTCGGTCGAAACGTAGTCGTCCTTGAACTTGTCGGCCTCCTTCTGCGCCCGGTTGAAGACATCGGTCGTGCGATTGCCGTAATAACGCTGCCCCGTTCCGCTGACCTGCGGGAACTTCTTGATCACCGCTTCAAGGTCGGACAGAACGGCTTGAATGTTAGCGCCAACCCGGCCCAGCATCGGCCGCGTCACGCCTTCGGACTGTTCAAGCATCGCGGCCAGAACGTGCTCCGGCTCGACCTGCTGATGGTTCTGCTTTTCAGCCGAAGCGACGGCGGACTCAATCGCCTCCTGCGCTTTCAATGTGAACTTGTCTAATCTCATTTCATCTCTCCTCCCTTTGAAAAGGTCTATCGCCAATTTTCCGCAAGCGCGCGGTACGGTACAGGGAGCGGTAGCGACCTGACGCTGCCTGAAGAGCGCGATGGGCAGCGCCAGGTCGCTACCGCTCCCTGTACCGTACCGCGTCACCGAAGTTGGTAGAGCATCTGAGAAAAACACAGGCTTCGAGTCTTTCAACCCGAAGCCTGTCTGTCAACCTCGATGGGCCACCCAGGTTTTACTTCGCTTCAGCCGCCTTTGCGCCAACCGCGTCAGCCTTCACTTGCACCTGGATCTGGCGCGCCTTGACCTCTTCGCGCTTCGGCAGGGTCACACGCAACACGCCATCCTTGAATTCGGCGTTCACCTCGTCAACATTGACCGTCGAAGGCAAACTGAACGCGCGTGTGAAACTGCCGTAGCTGCGTTCGACGCGATGCCAGTTATCGCTCTTCTTCTCCCTCTCGAACTTGCGCTCGCCCGTCAGGGTGAGTTTGTAGTTCTCGATCGAGAGGTTGAAGTCGCCCGGCTTCAGTCCCGGCAGATCGGCTTCGAGCATGATCGCGTTCTGGTCCTCATAAATGTCCACACCCGGCGCCCACGCGCCACCCAGCAATCCTTCCTCGTTGCCGAAGAGCTGCGGAACCGCCGAACCGAAGATTCGGTTGAAGTCGTCCTGAAGATTACGCAATTCGCTGAACGGATCGCGTTTGATCATCCAAGTCATAGTTTTATTTCCCTCCCTGTTGTTTTGCCTATTGATTCTGCTTGATTCCCATTTACTCGTGGCGCTCTCGCTTGTCCTTGAGCGCGGGCAAAATATAAAACCTGAGTGTGAGCTTGTCAAGAATCCTATGGAAAAATTTTTAGGATTCCTACTTTCCAGCTTGTAAGCAAAAAGAAATGCGCCACCACGTCCTGCCAATTTCCGTCAGCGCGGCAACCCGACCGCGCCGTCCCATTTTCTGATAATATCCGGCCTTCGCATTTTCAAAGATTAAACCTGAAGGCTTGACGGCGCACGGATGAAGCGACGGATGAATCTGTTGATTGACGAATTGCAAAAAAGCTATCGGGAAAAACACGGGGCGATTCGCGCCCGCCTGGCCGAATTCGAGGCCATCAGGCGTGAAGGCGATGATGAACGTTTATTCGAAGAGTTGGTCTATTGCATCTTCACCGCCGGGGCCAGCGCCCGGATGGGCTTGAACGCGATTGAAAAGGTTCGCCCCGCTCTGCTCAAAGCCGGGCATCCGCGATTGAACAGATTGCTGCTCGGCGCGCATCGTTATCCCAGAGCGCGTTCGGGCTACGTCGTCCACACGCGGAATTTTCTCAAGCGCGATTGCGGGCTGCGCTTGCGCGAGCGGCTGGAATCGTTCGGCGACGACGCCGATGCGCGCCGCGATTTCTTCGCCAGCAACCCTGGCGTCAAAGGCATTGGCTACAAAGAGGCCAGTCATTACCTGCGAAACATCGGCTATTGCGGCTACGCGATCCTCGACAAACACATCCTGCGCACGCTGAGCGAACTCGAAGTCATCGAGACGGCTGCCCCGCCCGCCACAAAAAAAAAGTATCTGGCTGTCGAAGACCGCATGAGAAAATTCGCCGAGGGTATTAGAATCAATTTCGACGAACTCGATCTCCTGCTCTGGTCAAACAAAACCGGCGAGATTTTGAAATGATTGATGATCGATGAGAGACGGTCTCTTCCTCTCGCCTTCATCCACTGCTATCTGAGGTGTTATATGAAAAACGCTCTCCGGATTCTGATGGTGTCACTGGTTGTCGCGTCGCTGCCGGCGCTGCTGCTGGCCGAAACGCGCGGCAAATCGCTCAAGCGCGCCGAAAGCGCGCTCCGCAAGGCCAATTTCGCCGAGGCCGAAAAAATCTACCGCCACCTGCTCGAAAAAGATCAAACCGACAAAGAGGCGCGGCTGGGTCTGAGCTTCGCGTTGATCAAACAGATCAAACTGCAGGAAGCTTACGAAAACGCGGCGCAGGTGATCGCCGCCGATCCGCTCAGCGCGCGCGCCTTCGCCCTGCTCGGAACCACGTTGCTGCGTTCGGGCGAATTCCGCAATTCGGTCGAGGCTCTCTACACCGCGGTCAAATTCAACAACAAAGAATCGCTGGCCATCGCCGGGCTTTCCGAAATTGAATATTACGAGCACCGCACGCGCAACGCCTACGACGGTTTGAAGCGCGCGATCCAGCTTGATCCGCTCGAACCGGATCATTACCTCTCGCTCGCCCGCGCCTGCTCGCGGCTGGAGTATTACAACGAAGCGGCGGACGCCTACCAGCGTTTCCTCGATGTCACGCCCAAGTCCGATGTCGAGCGCCGGGCGCGCATTCGCGGATTGATTGATTTCTACCGCTACCTGGGCAACACCAAAATTCATCGCACGGGCGGCAAAGAAATCTCGACCAGCAGCTTCGAGCTGGTCAACCATCGCCCGTTCATCAACATTATGGTCAACGGCAAAGGGCCGTTGCGCTTCGTCATTGACACCGGCGCGAGCCTCTCGGTGGTTTCTGACAAAGCCGCTGAACGTTTGGGCATCAAGCCAGTCGCGCGCGGCGGCAACGCGCGCGCGGTGGGCGGCAGCGGCTCATTCGCGATCCTTTACGGCCTGCTCGATTCGATCACGATCGGCGAGGCGAAGATCGAGGCGGTCCCTGTCTACATCCGCACTGTTCACTCCGCGCCTGACACGCCCGAAAGTGAACGGGCCGATGGTTACATCGGGTTGTCGGTGCTGGCGAACTACGCGGTAACGCTCGATTACCAGACCCGCCAGATGACGCTCGACCGCTCTCCGATCCGCGAAGAGCCGCCAGCCGCCAGAACCGACCCGGCCAAAACCGATGCGCCGGTGACGGGCGATCTGATCAACGGCTTCGAGATTCCGATCCGCAGCACCAGCGGCGGTCTGGCTAGCGCTGAAACGCATCTGCCCAATTTGAAACGGCCTCTCAACTTTATTATTGATACCGGAGCGACGACGACGGTCGTTTCCAAAGCCTCCGTCAAACGCTACGAACTGGAAGGGCTGAAGATCAAAGGCGAGACCATCCGAGTGATCGGCGCGGCGGGCATCGAAGACGGAGTCGAAACGATGGGGTTGTCAAACTTGACGGTCAATGGTTTGAGAAAGAGTCCTTCGCGCGCGGTGATTCTGGACCTCGAGGCCGTCAATGAAACCTCGGGCTTCGAGCAACACGGGATTTTGGGCGGAGACTATCTGGCGCATTTCCGCGTCGTGCTTGATCTGCGGCGTTACCAGTTCAAACTTACGCCGCAGACTCCGGCGATCAAGATCGCGGCGGACAATCAGTAGTATGATTACCAGCATCTACCTCGAAACATCGGTCGTCGGCGCGTATCTGGACAAAGGCGAATCGTTCCGCCGCGACCTGACCATTCGATGGTGGGAGCACGAATTGAAAAACTATCGCGCTTACGTCTCGCCGCTGGTCGAACGCGAACTGGAACGCACGCGCGAACCTTATCGCCACAGTTATTTGCAATTGATCAGCGAGCTGCCGCAACTGGAGATCACGGAAGAGGCCGCGATTCTGGCCGACGGTTACATCGGGCGCGGCATCTTTCAGCGAAAATATCTGGGCGACGCGCTGCACGTCGCGCTCGCTTCGTTTCACAAGATTGATTACCTGGTGACGTGGAATTTCGGCCATCTGGCGAACGTGCATCGCCAGGCGCGGGTGAAGCTGTTCAATACCGCCGCCGGATTCTTCGTCCCCGAAATCGTGACGCCAGAGTTTCTGGTAAGTGAGTTGTGATCGCGGGGAGTAGGGAGTGGGGAATGGGGAGTGGGCGGTAGATTCCCACTCCCCATTCCCCGCTCCCTACTCCCCACTCCCCAATGTTTTATGTATCAACGCCCGCGTTTTCTCGAAGAACTGCAAGCGATCCGCGAAGAGATGTCGCGCGAATGCGATTATGACGTCGATCTTTTCGCGGAGATGGCTCGCAGCAATCAGCCCCCGGCGCGCGGCCCCGCGCGCAACATTCGCGGCGTTCGCCAATATGCCCCCCCGAGCGAAAAAGCAGCGTTTAAGACTCCCCGCAAGAAGAAATCCTGATTGAATATGGGTGAACCGTTCGACGCAATCGGATTCAAAGTCACAGATCAGGCTTCGTATCAGGCGCTGGCCGAAGAAGCCCAACAGCGCGGCACGCCGACGCAGGCCAAACGCGACCAGGGCGTGCTCCACGGTTGTTGCTGGAGCCTCGGTTCGGGTTTGGAAGTGTGGACGATGCTTTACGAATCGAAATCCGGGTTGTATTACGCTGATTGCCGCCCGGCGTTTCGCGCGCGCCATCTTTTCAACTTCTACCCGTGGGAGATTCTCGAATACGAAGAGGAAGGCGAGGCCGTCGCGCGCGGCAAGCTGTTGGATTCCGAGGCCGAAATAGTCTTCGAGTTGCAGAACATCACCGAGATTGACCCGAACCGTTTCCGCGAACACCCGATCACTGCGGCGGTTTCCGGCCTGGCTTATCGCGCGCGGATCATCGGCGCCGCAGCAGCGCCGGTCTTCGCTCCGCTCGCCCAAAGATTCCCGCGCCGCAAAGTCGCGGAGAACGATTACGCCGTGCGCGGACGCATCCTCTCCTGGCGCGAGATCAAAAACCCGCTCACGACCATCAATCTGATCCTGATCGATGTCGAAGCCGGAGAGATAAAAATCGAAGTGCTGGTCAACCGCGACGACCTCAAGGGCGAATTGAAACGCGACGCCTGGCTTTCATCCGAAGTCTGGTTGCAAGGCCACATCCTCAACGAAAAAGAATTGCAGGCGCGCTACGAAGGCATAGATCGCCAGCCGTATCGCAACAATTTCTGGAAAAAATTGCGGCGGGAAATTTAGCCTGCCCGCCGATCCGAGCGCGCCTATGCCGACAATTTTCTCCGCATCGTGGATATTGCCGATCACCTCTCCGCCGATCAAAGACGGCGCGGTCGCCATTGACGGCGACCGGATCGTCGCCGCCGGCGCGCTCGCCGAAATCCGAAACCTCTTTCCACAATCTCCGCTCAAAGACCTGGGCGAAGCCGCCATCCTGCCCGGCCTGATCAACGTTCACAGCCACCTGGAACTCACCATCTTTCGTGGCCGACTCGAAGAACCAACGTTTCCGCAATGGATCGGCGAGTTGGTGCGCTTGAAAGCCGAGAGCTTGAATGACGACGACCTGCTCGCAAGCGCGCGCCTCGGCTGCGTCGAAGCGATCAGGGCCGGCGTCACGACGCTGGCCGACACTTCCAGCGTCGCCGCGCCACTCGCGGCTCTGATCGAAAGTGGCCAGCGCGGCGTGATCTTCCAGGAATGCTTCGGTCCGCGCGACGAACAGGCGGAAGGGAGTCTGGCCGAATTGCAATCGAAGCTGGACGCTCACGCCGAACGTTTGGTCAAAGCTGGAGGCGACGCTCAATCGCGCATTCGCCTGGGGCTTTCGCCGCACGCGCCCTATTCGGTTTCCGCCCGGCTTTACGAACGCGCAGCCAGGTTCGCGCTCGACCACAAGCTCGACGTGGCGATCCACGCCGCTGAATCGGCTGATGAGGCTGCGCTGCTGCGCGACGGTGGCGGAGCTTTCGGCAATGGATTGCGGCGACGCGGAATTCATTTCGATCCACCGCGTTGTTCGACGATCAAATACTTCGATCAACTTGGCGTGATGGAAACCGCGCCGCTGCTGATCCATTGCGTGACGGTTGACGAAGAAGACATTGGGCTGATCGCCAGCCACAAAGCCCGCGTCGCCCATTGCCCGAAATCGAACGCCAAGCTCGGTCACGGCGTCGCGCCGCTGAAAGAGTTGCAAGCCGCGGGAGTTCGCGTCGGCCTGGGCACAGACAGCGTCGGCAGCAACAACACGCTCGACCTGATCGAAGAAGCGAGGTTTTGTTCTCTGCTCCACCGCGCGTCGAGACGTGACGCCAGCGTCTGTTCGGCGGACGAGATGCTGCGGTTGATGACAATTGATGGGGCGAGGGCGTTAGGGATGGAGAGCCAGGTCGGCTCGCTCGAAGCGGGCAAGCTGGCTGATTTGATGGCGATTGATCTGTCACGCGCTTACCACACGCCACATTACGATCCGGCGGCGGCGATCATTTTCAGTTGCTCGGCGCGGGATGTGGTTTTGACTGTTGTCGCAGGGCGCGCGCTTTACGATGGGCGGCAGATGGTGACGCTGAATGAATCGGAAGTAATGCGGCAAGTTGCTGAGATCAAAGCCAGGCTGTTTCCTGGTTGAGTTGAAGCATAGATCATCCGCTCGTCCCAAACTCCTCTTCCAACTCCTGAACCAAGTCGGGTCGGTCAATGCTCTCCCACGCCTCGCGTGCCGCCTGTACGTGAGCAGCGCGTTCCGCTTCGTCTTCAGCCAGCCGCGCCAATCTCCTCCGCGCCTGCCCGACCGGATATGGGTCTCCGAACACCTCGTAAAGCTCCAAGGCCTCTTCAAATCTCTTTCGCGCTCCGGTTTCGTCCGCCAGTTTTAGCTCGATGTCGCCGAGACTTTGGATGCAGTTGGCCTCGCCTCGCACGTTGCCGATCTGGCGGTAGAGCGGCAGAGCCTGATCGAAATACCTCCGCGCCGCCTCGTGATCCGAATCTTGAAGCGCGAGGTCGCCGAGTCGCTGGATGCAGTTGGCTTCGCCCAACACGTTGCCGATGTGACGGTAGAGCGACAAGGCCTGCTCGTAGCGCTGCCGCGCCGTCTCGTGATCCAAATCTCGAAGCGCCAGGTCGCCGAGCCTCCGGATGCAGTTGGCCTCGCCTAACACGTGTCCGATCCGGCGGTAGAGCGGCAGGGCCTGCTCGTAGCGCTGCCACGCCGTCTCGAGCTCCGAGCTTTCGAGCGCGATGTCACCGAGCCTGAGGATGTAATTGGCCTCGCCCCGCACGTCGCCGATCTGGCGATAGAGCGGCAGGGCTTGCTCGTAGCAACGCCGCGCCGTCTTGTGATCCGAACGTATAAGCGCGATGTCACCCAGCCGCTGGATGCAGTTGGCTTCGCCCAGCACGTGGCCGATCTGGCGGTAGAGCGGCAAGGCTTGCTCGTAGCGCTGCCGTGCCGTCTCGTGATCCGAACGTTCGAGCGCGGTGTCGCCCAGCCTCCGGATGCAGTTGGCCTCGCCTCGCACATGGCCGATCTGGCGGTAGAGCGGCAGGGCTTGCTCGTAGCAACGCCGCGCCGTCTCGTGATCCGAACGTTCGAGCGCGGTGTCGCCCAGCCTCCGGATGCAGTTGGCCTCGCCTCGCACATGGCCGATCTGGCGGTAAATCTCTCTCGCCTTCTCGAAATTCTCTCTCGCGGCGGCGTGGTCATACTGCATCATCAACGCTTTCCCGAGCTGGAAAATCGAATCAGCCAGCGCGTCGGCGAGTTCTTTGGATTTCGGCTCGGATGTATCGTGCTTGTACAGGCTTTCATACAAGCTTGCGGCTTCCGACAGGGAAGCAATCGCCGAGTTCCAATCCGCGCGCCCGATGAACCCTTGTCCGGCGCGGTAGAGCGACGCGGCCAGATTCAACTTCTGATCGCTTCGCCCGCGCAAACGCGCCGCCTCGCTCAGAGCCAGTTCGGGGTCGGGTTGATTTTCATCCACGCGACTACGGCCCAATGGTTCGATCATCTGCAAAGAGAGCGAGTAGTCGCGGGCAACCGAAGCTTCGGGTTCGATGTTGGCGACCAGCGTGCGCACCGACCACAGATCGGGCGCCATATTGCGCAGCGCCGGCTGCGTCCATGGGGCGGCAACGAAGACCAGCGGGAGTTGGAATTTCCGCCGCAGCGGGTTGCGGTATTGATTGAGCCGCGCCGCGCCTTCGCGCCAGGCCGCCTCCCATTGATTGAAGCGCTCGTCGGTTTCATGGATCACCGCCTCGACCCACACTGCGCCGGCGTCGGGAGGCACATCCAGATCGAAGAGCCGGTTGGCCAGCAGTTTCAGCTCTTCGGGATCGTTGAAATTGACAGGAACGAGGCTTTTGCCTTTCGCGGTGAGGTAGTATTCCAGCGCGCGGCGACGCACCGCAGCGCCCTCGGCGTCGGGCACAAAGAGGACGACAAGCGAGAAACCTTCGGCCCACTTGAAATGGGCCATCAGCTTGCGCCATTCGGCGGCGAAATCCGAAGCTTGTCGTTTAAACGAAGGCATAAACCTCACCCGCTATGGCTCGATGCTTCTGGCATCGTCGCGCTCTCCATGTTGCTCAATAATCGCCTCTACTTCTTCGCGGATCAGCGGGTGGATGTCGTACCAGTCTTCGCCGTTGGTGAAGTAGAGGACGAAGTGGGTGTCTAGAAACCGCGTCAGCCGGTTGACGTCTTCTGGGCGGTCGGTCATCAAAGCCGTCTGGCGCAACCGCGCAATCTGATGCAGCCAGCGTGCGTTTTCCACCGGGATGGGCAGAAACTGGCGGCGCACCGCGACAATCGCTGCGTCCACGACCTCTTCGCTGACGGGGAGAAATTCCACCCGCGTCAACATCTCGCGGAAGAGCAGTAGCAGGTCGCGGAAGTGACCCCCGCACAAGCCGATGATCTTGTCAGCGAGGGGGAAATGGCCCTCGGCGTCCGGCTCGCCGAAGACGCGCTTGCATCCGCCTTCGCCGAAACGCTTCCGGGCGAGCGAGCGCAGAGCGTCCCAGCCGTTGTCGCATCGGCTGCGCGCGCCATCGTTGTCCCACTGGCGAATGCTGGGCAGCAACACGAGCTTGACCGTATTGGGCAGCGCGAATTTCAACCACGGCGGCACGGTGTAGACCGCATGGACGTAAGGCAGATGGAGCATCAGATGATTGGTGAACAGCCGCTCGACGCTGCGGATCACCTCCTGCTCGTTGAAGAGCGAGCCGCGAATCTGCTCGAGCGAATCGAAGATGAAGACCACGCGGGCGTTGTCGTCATCGCGCGCCTTGCGGATCGCCTTCACGCCGTCTTCGATGAATTTATCCACCTGGTTCTTCAATTCGCCGATGCGGTTGGCCATCGCCTGTTGCAGCTTTTCGCGGAAAGAGGGTGTGGTCTTGAGAGTCAGCTTCAGATCGAGGCCGGCCTTCAATCCGCCGACGACATAGCTCAGCGGACCGTTCACGCCCATTTTGACAGTCGGGTCGGGCATCCCGACGTCGGTGTTGAGCAGGTAGTTCTTCAATCGCTCCCAGTAATTCTCGCCCGCGATGTCAATCTTCAACTCGTGTTCGAGCGCGTCGCTGTAAGCCCCGGCCAGCACGATCAGTAGATCGGTGATGTCAATCTTTTCGGCCGGGTTGAGGTAATTGAGCGCGTCGGCGTAGAGGACAATGTAGCCCTCGTCTTCGAGCCTCTGCTTCAGGCGCAGCAGTTCGGTTGTTTTGCCAGAGCCGCTGAAGCCCGAGAACATCTGCAGACTCGTCACGGGGCTCCATTTAATGTGCCTGTGCATCAAGTTGACCGGGTCCTCGCAGCCGGGCGCGCTGTAGACCGGCTGGTAGAATTCGCGGTAAGCCTCTTCGCCCGGCTTGAGCGGTTTGTCGTCCAGCCGCTGGTAAATGGTTCCAAGTAACAGACTATCTTCGCCGCTCAGTGACATAAGTTTCGTCTCCCTTGAGGCCACAGCATAGCTCATCATCCAGCGTATTCCAACGATCACAGGCATCCATTGGAGAGATGGTTTGTTCGGGCGTATACTTCAGGCGATCTCGTCTCCTCGCTATGCAACTGAGGCGGGAGCACGGAGGAGATATGGCAATGACTCAACCAGTTTACGACGGCGTTCTCCGGCAGGCCTTGGACTTGCCGGATGAGCAAAAGGTGCGACTGTTGGAGGAGATTCTGCAACATGAGCTTGGCTCTTCAGCGGGAAACAACCGCTCTTTCCTGAAGAAGCTGGACGAAGCGCTGACAAGATTGACGGCAAGAGTGCGGTCTGGAGTAATGGCGCCGGAGCATTCGGCGAGTCTTCAAACTTCCGGCTCCCCACGGCGTCCTGACCCGGCGCCGGCGATGGAATGGTTACGCCTCCACAGCAAAGAGTACGGTGGCCAATGGGTTGCTCTCGACGGAAGCCGATTGATTGCCCACGGGCCAGACGCCATGGATGTCTACGCCGCAGCCCAAGCGGATGGAGCATATCTTCCTCTGATTGATTACATCGAGCCTGCTGACGCGCCCTCTTTCTTGTTCTGATTTTCTATGCCCGACCTTTCTTTCGATGTCACTCACATTTACCCTCCCGCCGACGGGGTGAAAATCCCACTGGTGATTTCTTTCGGAGGGAAAGAGGTTCAGACCACAGGGTATGCGGACTGTGGCGCTGAAGCCTGCGTCTTCAGAAACGAGATCGGACAGATGCTCGGCATCGATATCGAGGCTGGCGAGCCAAAGTCGTTCGGGCCATCATCAGGTGGGACGCTTCAGACCTACGGCCACATGGTCACCCTTGAATTCCTCGACATCACTTTGGAGAGCATAGTTTACTTTGCGAAATACCCTGGTCTTCGCCGGAATCTCCTCGGTCGGGATGGCTGGTTGAGCAAACTGCGCTTTGGACTGGTGGAATACGATAGCACAGTCTTCCTTTCTCGCCTGACATAGACAAGCCAGTGTGCGTCACAATCCAATCCATCCGGCGCGAATCAAAATCAACGAAAGCGCCCCGACGATCACCCACAAAACCACGCCCTGCAACAGCGGCCGCGCCCCCACGGTCTTCAACGTCGCTTTTGAAATCCCGGCGCCGATCAGGAACAGCGTCACCGTCAAACCGATGCGAGCCGCGTCTCTGATCAGATCGTAAGCTTCCACTCCAACCGGGAGGTAAGTCCTGATCATTGCCGCGACGCAGAAGAACAGGATGAACCACGGCCATTGGATCTTCGCCTCTCTGCGCTTGACGAGCGCCGTGCCGATGGTCAACGGCACGATCCACAACGCGCGCGCCAGCTTGACCGTCGTCCCTACGGCCAGCGCCCCTGCGCCGTATTTCGCCGCCGCGCCGACCACCGAACTCGTGTCGTGAATCGCCAGCGCGGCCCACAATCCGAACTGGGTTTGGTTCAAATCGAAGCTGTGGCCGATGAACGGAAAGATCAGCAGCGCAACCGAATTCAGGATGAAGACTGTGCCGAGCGAGACCGACATCTCTTCGTCTTTCGCTCCGGCTACGGGGCCGACGGCGGCGATCGCGCTGCCGCCGCAGATGGCCGTGCCGACCGAAATCAGCAGCGCGCACGTTGACTCGACCTTCAACCAACGTCCGAGCGCAATGCCTGCGGCCATCGTCGCCGCAATGCCCAGCGCGGTGTAAACGAAACCGGAACGCCCGGCGCGCACGACTTCGTGAAGGTTCATGCCGAAGCCCAATCCGACGACGCTCGCCTGTAACAGAGTTTTTGAAAACGACTTGGTTTGCTTGGCGAACGGGTTGGCCACGAACAGACCGAAGACCAGTCCGAGCGCGAGCGCAATCGGCGGCGATCTCAAAATTACGACTGAAATCAACAGGAGAAAGAAAAAAAGCCTGGGAAGCATGCGCGCGAGTATATGCGCGGCTGCCCAGGCCTGTCTAACAATCCAACGCGGCGCGCTGGCCGCCCGATTGGTTAATCAGCTTTCGGTTCGGGTTTGAACGCCAGCTTCTTGTTCGAGTTCCACAGCTCATCCCAGGTGATGCACTCTTTGCGGTAGGCCGCTTCGCGACCGAGGATGGCCATGAACGTGCTTTCGACGCCGAACTTGGCGTCGTTGCGATATTTGTCTTCGCCCTCACCCTGGCCGAGCACGCTGTTGACGAAGGCCAACGCTTCCTGATCGTAATGCTTGTCGTCGGCGCCTTCGTATTTGTAGATCATCGGCGTTTCGCCGCCTCTGCGCGGGGGAACGCCTTCGATGCGCGTGCCGCCAGTGCCGCCTCTGCCGGCGGTCGTGGTAAAAGTGCCTTTCGAGCCGCGGATCGTTTCGGACACATCGCCGCGCACGCCGTCAATCTGCACGCAGGTGTTGTTGAGCAGCACCTGGTTCGGGTATTCGTAAACCAGGTTGAAGTGGTCGTAGATGTGGCCGATGTCTTTACGCCAGAGCCTGCCGCCTGAGCCGTAGGCTTTGATCGGATGTGATCCCAACATCCAACTGATCACGTCCATGTTGTGGATGTTCTGCTCGACGATGTGGTCGCCCGAAAGCCAAGTGAAGTAGTACCAGTTGCGAACCTGCCAATCTAGTTCCGATTTCATCTCGCTGCGCTTTTCGCGCCGCCACAGATCGCCCGTGTCCCAGGCCGAATGCGCCAGCGCAATCGTGCCCAGCGCGCCTTCGTCAATCAGCTTCTTCGCGCCGCGATAGGCTTTCGAGTAATGGCGTTGCAAGCCGACGACGACCGTCAGGTTGTTGGCTTTGCATTTTTCGCCCGCGTCCATCACGGTGTGGCAGCCGGGCACGTCAACAGCCAGCGGCTTCTCGGCGAAGATGTGCTTCTTCGCCGCGGCGGCGGCTTTGAAGTGTTCGGGACGGAAGCCCGGAGGCGTGACCAGCAGCACGGCGTCAACCTTCGAGCCGATGACTTCTTTGTAGGCGTCAATGCCGACGTGGGCGCGCTTGCCGTCGACCTTGAACTTGTCTTTTGCTTTGTCGAGCTGATCCTGGAAGTAGTCGGCGACCGCGACGATTTTGGCTTTGCCTGTGGCTTCGAGCAGCGAGGCGTCGCGTGTGCCCTGCCCGCCGCAACCGACGAATCCGACTTCGACCATCGAATTGGCGGCTGTGCCACGAACCGATTCAGCTTTGACGATGTCGAAGGTCGAAGCCGCCGTCACGGCGGCCGCGCCTTTCAAAATGGTTCTGCGTGAAACATGGTCTTGCTTTTTCATGGTTTTCCCCTCAGAAAAACCGTTTGTAGTCCCGCCTTCAGGCGGAAGCGATAATTCGCCAAGCCGTTTCCGCCTGAAGGCGGGACTACAAACGGCGCGTGTTTGTGTAAAGAGCCGCCTGCGGGAGTCGCCGGCAAATTGAAGTTTGCCGGACATCACTGCGAGCGAGGTTCGATTTCGATCTGGTAGCGGAATGCGTTATTGATGTCGTCGGAAACGACCAGCGCATTGTAGTCAAAGCTCTCATCTTTGGCAAAACTTAAGCGGGAGTTATCAATTGAAAACCAATAAATTGACAAGCTTAAGCCGAGAAATGATAATGAACCGCCCTTTGCCACAAGGATTTCCGTCTAAAAAGGTAAAAGGCCGCGCGAGATGATCAGTGCCCTCGCTCTTTTCAGTTGAACTCAGGTTAATCCTTAACCCGATCCCGAAGAGGTGAGTCCATCAACATCATCAGTCCGTGCGTTCGCTCGATCTCGTTTCTGAGCGCCAAAAGCAGTCTTCGGTTCCCCCCAACCGACCGGTCAATCCAGCGCCCGACAATTTACGCAACATCAGAGCGAAACCGGATAGTTGCTTCAATTCAGTCGGAGGTACACAGTGTCCGAAGAGAAAACTCAAACCCAACAGGAACAATCCCCAGAGACAACCAACTGGGAGGCGCAAATCCAGGCGCGCGCGAACGAACTACTCGCACAACGCACAAATGCGCTCAAGGCCGAAATCGAACGGCTCCAGTCAAGCATCGTCGAAATCAGCGCGCGCTTGGACGAGCAAGCGCAAGCCGCGCCGGATGAGCAGGAGACCGCTGGGTTGCTCGATTACGTCAAACAATGGTTCAGCGATGCTCACGCAAAAGCCGAAGAGGACTTCCAAGCGCGGCTCGATCAGGCGCGCAACGAAGCCGCCGATGCGACGCTTGAAGAGGCCGAGCGCGATTTCCAGGCGCGGCTCGAACAAGCCCACCGCGAGTGGCAAGCCGGCCAGATGAGCGAGGAAGATTTCCAGAAACGGCTCGAACAGGCTTGCGCCGAAGCGTCAGCGGTCGCCCGCCGCGAAGCCGACGTTCAGATCGAGGACCTGCGCGAACAGCTCGAAGCCAGCCGCAAGGCATTAACGCTGGCCGTCTCGTCATCGCAATCGGCCTCGTCCCAATCGGCCAATTTCGACACGGTCAGAGCGGCGATTGACGAGATTGACGCGCAGCGCACGCAATCGGACACGCTGACGACGCTGGTGCGGCGTGCGGCGAACTTCGCGCCCCGCGTCGTCTTCTTCGTGATCAAAAGCGGCGACGCCGTGGGCTGGAAAGCCAGCGGATTCGAGAATGGGTTGAACGACGAAACCGCGAAGCTGTTGAGCGTGCCGGTGCAAAAACAGACTCTGCTGAGCGAAGCCTTGACCACGTTCCGCCCCGCCACAAGCGATTCGGACACTTTCGAGGGCAATTCGGCGGTGCTGGGACTTTACGCTTCTCCGGCGGCGGGACGATCAGTCGCTATTCCACTGGTCATTCGCAACAAAGCCGCCGCCGTGCTTTACGCTGATTCGGGCACACAATCTGAAAGTTCCATCAACACGGCCGCGATTGAATCGTTGATGCGCGTCGCCGGTCTGGTCATCGAGGCGCTGCCTTACCGTCGCGGCGTCGAACCAGCGCGTCCGAACGTTCCCGCGGCTCAGTCGAGCGCGACTGCGGCGGCAGCCGCACCCGCGCCGGAGCCAGCGGTCGAACGACGCGTCACCCAGCCTGCAATCCAATCCGAAATTCAACCCGAAGCCCAGCCCGAAGTTCGAGCCGAAGCGCCAAAACCAGTTGAGCCTGAAGTTGAACCGCCGGCCGTGCCAACGGCGGAATTCGAGCCGGCCGTGGCTGCCGAAACATTCGTTACTGACCGCGTAACCGAAGAATTGCCGGCGCCGGCAGTTGCCGCTCCTGTCGCCGCGCCAGTCGCCGAGAGCCTGCACCAGGCGGAGGCTCAGTCGTATTATCCGGCGCACATTGAAGCGGAAGCGGAACCAGACGCGGTCGAAGCCGAGCCTGAAGCGGTCACCGAACCAATTTATGAAGCGCCGCAGTTCGAGCCGCCAGCGCCGACACCCTTTTATGCGGAACGCCCGATTGTCAACGAAGGAACGGCGTCAGCCCCGACTATGCCGATGTCCAGCTTCAGCATTCCGCCGGTCGAAGAGCCGCAGGTCGCTGCGCCAACTCCGGTATTCACCCCGCCCGTTCCACCGGTTTTTACACAACCGGTGGAACCCCCGAAACCTGCGCAGCCTGTGATGTCGGTCCCGACTCCGGCCAGCGAGACGGAACAACGCGCGCACAACGATGCGCGCCGCTTTGCGCGGTTGCTGGTTTCGGAGATCAAGCTGTACAACGCGGCGAAGGTCAACGATGGCCGCCGCAATTACGACCTTTACGAACGATTGAAAGACGAGATAGATCGAAGCCGCAAGGTTTACGACAAACGCGTTTCGCCCGCGGTGGCCGCCCGTTTCGATTATTTTTACGATGAGCTGGTGCAGACGCTGGCCGAAGGCGATCCGGCCAAGCTGGGCAAAAACTGCCCCGGCCCGGTCGTGCTGGCGTCGAATTGAAGAAGGACAGGGAGACAAGGGGAAGGGGAGAGTGGGAGACAAGGGGACAAGGAAATGCGGAGAGTGCGAATGTCTATCCCCTCTTCCCCTTGTCTCCCTGTCTCCCCTTCTCCTTGTCTCCCCATCTCCCACTCCCTGATTTTCACGGGCGAATCTTCTACCCTCTGAAATTCGTCTGAAGCATTGTCAACAATTCGGCTTGCCCCTTTGGCTGAAGCATTTTAAGGAGCCGAGTAATGAAGTCTATTTCCTCCACATCCTCCTTTGTCCGACACCATAAGTTTGTCTTTTGGGTCGCCGTAATAATCTCTGCGCTGATTGGCGCCGCGTCACATTCGCAGATCAACCCGGTTGCGGCGCAAGGCAAAGCCGATGCGCAACTGCGCGCCGCCGCCGCCGCCAATTCCGAAGCCGAATTGCAACGCGTGGAAAATTCTTTTCCCGGAACCGACGAAGCCGCGCTGGCTCGCTTCCTGCGCGGCTATTTGCGATTTCAGGCGAAGGATTTCCCGACCGCCGCCGGCCTCCTCGCCGATCAGAACATTGCGAGACTGACGGTGATCAGCGATTACGCGCTTTATTATCGCGGGCAGGCTTTGCAGGAAAGCAGCCGCGGCGAAGAAGCCGAACGCGAATTCCGAAAGCTGGCGCAAAATCATCCGTCGTCATTGCTGGCGCGCACGGCGGTGCTGCAATCCGCCGGTTCCGCCATGCTGCGCGGCGATCACCAGACCGTGATCAACGATCTTGAGCCGCTCGTCGAAAAAAACGACGGCACTGCGCTCAAACTTCGCGCCGACGCGCTCGAAAAGATGGGCCGGACGAACGAGGTGATCATCACTCTGCGCAAGCTTTATTATGACGCGCCGCAATCGGCGGAAGCTGAAAAAGCCGGCGCGCGGCTTTCCGCGCTCGGAGCCTCGACTGCTCCGGCGGACGCCGCCCAGGCTCGCCGCCGCGCCGACCGGCTCTATCAAGCCGGTCTTTACGCCATCGCCGCGCAAGCCTACGAACAGGTCCCGCGCCTGTTCCCCGAAGCCGCGACCGACGAAGTCCGGCTGCGCGCGGGCATCTGCTATTACAAATCGGATTCTTTCAAACCAGCCGCCGATCAGCTTTCGCTGGTTCGCGCGCGCACGCCGAAAGTGATGAGCGAATCGCTCTATTACCTCGGCCTGGCGCAGCTCTCGCTCCACAACGAAGGCGCGGCTTTGCAGACGCTCACTGCCTTGCGCCGCGCCGCGGCGCACGACGAACGCATCGGCGGACTGCTCTTCGCCCTGGGCCGTTACCACGAAAAGCGGAATCGCGACGAGCAAGCCTCCAGCTATTACTCGCAACTCGTCCGGCAATTCCCGCAGGTGGAAAACGCCGATGAAGCCCATTTCTGGCTGGCCTGGCGCGCGCATCAGGCCAGAGATTACCGGACGGCGTCGCGGCTGCTGACCGAACACGTGGCCAGTTACAGTCAGGTGACGGACAATCGCGGCAAGGCGGGTTTCTGGGCCGCCGTTGATTCCGAACGGGCGGGAGACAGAGAACGCGCGGTGACGCTTTATCGCGCGCTGCTGATGCGTTACGGCGCGGGCTGGTACGGCGCCAACGCCGAACGCCGCATCACGCAGCTTGCGCGTGATGGAGTCCAGGGCAGAACGCTCGAGTCCGACCTGCTGCTCCGCCGCGCAGTCGAAGGTTTGCAAACGATCAAACTGCCGCAGGAAACGCTCGGCGCCTCCGACGCCGAGCGTGTGAGGAAAGCCGAGCAGTTGATGCGCATCGCGTTTTATCAGTCGGCGATGAACGAACTAGACGCCGCGCGCGCCAACGCTCCGAATTCGCCGATCGTCAACCTGCGCGTCGCCCAAATCTTCCGCGTTCAGGGCGAACCCGTGGCCGCCATCAACGCGCTCAAACGCGCCTATCCCGACTACGGCCAGACGCTGCCCGAAGAGATGTCGCGCGAAGTTTGGGAAGTCTTCTACCCGCTCAGGTGGTGGCCGAACATCAAAGAGGAAGCGGCGCGCCACGGCATAGACCCATATCTCATCGCCGGATTGATCCGCCAGGAGACGGTCTTCGATCCGAAGGCGCGCAGCCGCGCGAACGCCCTGGGGTTGATGCAACTGTTACCCTACGTCGGTCAGGACGTGGCCCGCAAAACCGGCAACGGCCAGATCACGTCGAATGATCTGTTCAACCCGGTTCTGAACATTCAACTCGGCACGGCCTACGTGAAAGAGTTGATGGGGAAATTCGATCGGTTGGAATACGTCACCGCGGCATACAATGGCGGCGAAACTCGCGTGCGGCGCTGGCTGAGAGAAAATCCCCCCAGTGAAATCGAGGAATGGGTCGAAAGCATCCCGCTGAGTGAGACGCGGCTTTACGTGCAGGGCGTTTATCGCAACTCGCGGCAATATCAGCGGCTTTACGACGAACAAGGAAGATTCAGAAGCAGCGTGCCGCAGTAACCTGCGGCTTCGCGCCAATGAAAGTCGTGCCCCAAAAACCAACCCTCTCAGGAGTATTGGCGCTAGGACTTGCGCTCAGCGCCAATACTCTGTCGCAATCCGATGCAGCCTCGTCACTCCTCATCAAGACTTCCCCTGGCGCAATCATCTGGGTTGATTCGTTGCGCTACGGCCCGGTTCCCGAAAGCGGTGAATTGACCGTCAAAAATCTTCGCGCGCACGCCCAGACCGTTCGCGCCCGCTTGAAAGGCAAGCGCGAAATCGCGCAAACGATCAAACTCACCGCCGATTCCCAACAAACAATCCAACTCAACCTGTCGGCTCCGGCGGACAAGTCCGAGCTGGCTTTTCAGACAGCGGAAGAACTGCGCGAAAAGGGCAAACACGAGGAAGCGATCAAGGAATATCGCCTGGCGATCAAACTCCGTCCTCGCGCTTATCCTGCCGCCCGCCTCGGCCTGGCTCGCAGCCTGATGTCGAGCGAAGAATACGATCAAGCCATCGCCGAAGCCCGCCGCGCGTTGCGGGAAAAATCCGGCCCGTTCCCCGAAGCTCACACAGTCATCGCCAACACAAAACGCACGCAGGGTTTTTACGACGAGGCCATCGCCAGTTACCGCACGGCATTGGTCCAGGCGCGCGACTTTTCACCCGAAGCCCACACCGGGATCGCCTTGGCTTACCAGGACCGCAATCGTTCCGAAGAAGCGATCAAACACTTGCAAAAAGCCGTCGCCCAGGCCAACGACACAGAACCGATTCTCTATTTTTTGCTGGGGAGCGCGCTCGAACGCGAATTCCTCACGAAGGAAGCGGTAATGGCCTACGAAAAGTATTTGCAGTTGGCGCCACAAGGCAACCAGGCGGCTGCCGTGCGTTCAGTGCTGAGGCAACTGAAGCGGGAGATCAGGTAGAGTTTGGGAAGAGGTGGGGGACAAGGGGACAGGGGGACAAGGGGACAAGGGGACAGGGGGACAAGGAGACAGGGAAAAATATCAACAGGAGGTTGAAATCATGGACGATCAGGAAAAGAAGAAGATCACGCGGCATACGGAGCTTGAGGTCTATCAGAAAGCCTTTGCCGCCGCGATGAGGATTTTCGAGTTGAGTAAAAGCTTTCCGGTGGAAGAAAGATATTCACTCACGGATCAGGTCCGACGTTCATCCCGTTCGGTTTGCGCCAATCAGGCCGAGGCTTGGCGCAAGCGAATTTACAAGGCGCATTTTGCAAGCAAACTCAATGACAGCGAGGCCGAGGCTGCTGAAACACAAACGTGGCTTCAATTTGCTGTCGAATGTGGTTATCTGACTCGCGACGCCGCTACGGAACTTTACAAGAAATACGAATCTGTCATTGCTATGCTGGTTTCAATGAGGAATCACCCCGAAGACTGGTGCATCGGCTGAGGAAATCCACCTTGTCCCCCTGTCCCCTTGTCCCCTTCACTTCTTCTTGGCGTTTTCAATCTTTTCGCTCAGCATCGCCACAAAATCTTCACGCGGATTGTATCCAGCCTGGCGGAACGCTATTTCGCCTTTGCCGTCCAGGATGATGGTGGTCGGGATTGAATTGATGGCGAAGTGCGCATCCAGGTATTCGGCATACGCCACGGGCAGATTGAATTTGTGCTGCTTCAAATATGGCGAGACCAGCTCGCGGTCTTCGTCCGTAGTGATGGCTAGAAAGACCACGCTCTTATCGTCCTTGTATTTCGCCAGGGTCTTCTCGAACAGCGGCAGTTCAGTCAGACAAGGCCCACACCAAGTAGCCCAAAAATTGATGACGATCACCTTCCCCCGGTAGGCGCCCAGCTTCAGTGGCGAGCCGTCGAGTTTCGTCAGCTTGAATTCCAACGGATCGGTCACGCCCGCATTGATGTTCGGCGGTTCGAGCTTCGCCATTCGCTCTTCGCGCTCTTTGACGAAAACGTCGTGCGCCTTGAGCAAGCGATCACCCAGTCCAACCTCCGATCCGTTCTTGGCCGAATAGAGTTGCCCCGCCTTGCGCCGCAGCGATTTCAGATCAATCTCTTCGTTGGTGTTGAGCGCAATGACGAAACCTTGCACGTAATAATCAATCGCTTCGTCAATGTCTTTGCGTTTTTCAGCCAACTCGCCCAACGCCACAGCGGTTCCGGCCAGGCGCGCGGCCTTGTAACTTTTCGTCAAATCGGCCTGAGCTTTGTCGCTGTGGTTCAAATCGGCCTGAACTTTGCCGCGTAGCAGGTAGACCGAAGCCAGCCCCTGATCCTTACGTTCCTGCCATTGCGCGGCGCTGATGCGCCTCGGTTTTAAGGTGGTGGAAACGATGTTCTCGAAGCGTTTGACGAGTTGATCGGCGTAAGTGAGAGCTTTGTTCAGATCGCCTTCCGCCTTGCGTTCGCGCAGCGTCGTGATCAGGTTCGTCAACGCGTCAATGTTGCTTTCGTCGCCAGCGACAAGCTTCTCGGCGTAAGCGATGGCGCGGTTGCGGTCACGCAATTTCAGACTGAGCTTGTAAATCTCCTTTTCTATCTCCCCGCGCCGCTCGCTCTTCGGATATTTTTTCAGATACTCTTCGAGGTTGACGACGATCTGCGTCTCGCTCCCACCAGAAGATTCGATGGCGCGGCGCAGGTCATCTTCGGAATCTTTCGCGGGATCATTCGCTTGGGACGCGCTGGCGTTCGTTTTATCGGCGTCCGGCTTCTGCGCGAACGCGGGCGCGCTCACGACGAAGAAAACCAACAAAGCTGAAAACAATAATTTCGATTTCACAATTCGTTCTCCAATCTCAAATCTCAAATCCCAAAATCTCAAATTTCAAATTCAAAATCTCAGATTACTCTTCCCTCCCGATCACCCCCATCAACCGTCCAACCGCCTTCTCCACCCCGCGTTCGCGGCGGTAGCTGAAAAACAGATCGTTGCGGAGCCAGGTGCAAAAGCCGCTGTCGTATATCCGCTCCTCGCACAAACCGCACTCCGTTAATTGCCGGATGTTCGCTAGGTTCAAATTCAGATGGCCTTTGCCATTCGCTTGCAGATCGGAAATCAGTTCTTCGGCGTAGCTGAATTTCACTCTGAATTCATCCAACACTGGCAGCCCGACTTCAAAGACCGGGGCGCTGATCGCCGGCCCCAGAGCGGCTCGCAAGTCCGCCAGGCGCGAATTGTATCGCTGTTGCATACGCTCAACCGTTCGTGCGACGATGCCTGCGAGCGTGCCGCGCCATCCCGCGTGTACCGCGGCGAACGCGCCGGTTCGCTCATCAGCAATCAAAATCGGCAGACAATCGGCTGTTTGAACCGCGAGCAATGCGCCAGGAAAGTTAGCCATCAATGCGTCGCCAGGCGCCGGTTCCCGTCGAGCGTCTTCGGCGTCGTTGACAGCGCGCACGTCGGCGGAATGAATCTGCTTCGCTGTGACCAGCGTCCAATCCGGCGCGGCGAGCGCAGCCAGGAAACGGCGGCGATTTTCAATCACGTTCTCGCGCTCATCCTGGCTGAAATTTCCGAGACTGAGCGCATCGGCAGGCAGAGGGCTGACGCCACCCAGCCGCGTGCTGAAAGCGTTTTTGAACCCGATTTGTTCCAGCGGCTCGCAAACCAGCAGTTGAAGGTTGTTGATCTGTCGAAAAGAAAAATCTTTCATCTTGAATCTCAGATCTCAAATTTGAAATCACTCTTTATGATCGTCGGCATCGGCGTAGACATTGTTGACATTCCCAGGCTCGAACGCTCGATTACGCAATACGGCGAGCGTTTTATCAATCGCGTCTTCACGCCCCGCGAGGTTGAATACTGCGAACGGTTGGCTCGCAAAGGCGAGCGTTACGCCACCCGCTTCGCCGCGAAAGAAGCCGCGCGCAAAGCCATCGGAGCCGCCACGCCGGTCAAAGCGTTGGCGTGGCATGACGTGGAGATCATATCATCAACCGAAGGCGCGCCACAGCTTCAATTTCACGGGCGCGCGGCGGAGCTGGTCAAAGAACTCCAGGTCGCTCGCGCGCACGTTTCGCTTTCGCACGGCCAGGATCAGGCCATCGCTTTCGTCGTTTTGGAGACGGATTGAATGAGGCGCTTATTTCACCCTATGGATGCGCGGCGCCGAATGCGCGTGCGTAAGTTTCCCGCGCGAAGGACACGGGCTGCGCGAGCCGCGGCGCCGGGAGGATTCGCTGGCGCGAACTTTGCAGTGGTTTGACCGCTATCTGAAGAAGTAGAATGTGAGCTATTCTTCGTCGGCTTTTGTGAGAACGGTTTGGTGGAGTATTAATATCAGGAATGCAAGTATTAGCGCCCAAACACGACACCAAAAAACAGCCAGCCCCGACTCAGGAACCCGCCGCGCAGATTTCTTTGCGCGCCGTGACCATTCTCGAAATCGCTTCGGTCCTCGTTTCGGTCTTCATCACGGTCTGGGCGATCATGCCGTTGCAACTGGATCAGCGATGGCTTTCCGCTGTTCCGGCGCTGCTCGCCATCGCGTTGATGATCAATTCGCACCGGGTGCGCGGCGAATCGTGGCGCGAGATCGGATTCACGACCAGGCATTTTGGGCGCGCGTTGCGGCTGATTGTCACGCCCACGCTCATCGCGTTCGCGGCGCTCGCGGCTGTCGGATATTTGACCGATTCTTTTCATCGCACTACCCATTTCTGGTCAAACCTGCTGGTCGTGCCGGTGTGGGCGCTCGTTCAGCAATACGTATTGCAGGGATTTATCTATCGCCGCGTCAGGTCTCTGCTGCTTAACCCGCTCGCCACGGAGAACGAGCGCAAGAGGCGAACGAAGCTGGCGGTCGTGACAGCGGCGGCGATCTTTTCCTTCACCCACGCGCCGAACTTGACGCTGATGATCCTGACGTTCGCTGGCGGATTGATCTGGTCGTGGGTTTACGAACGCGCGCCGAACCTGTTTGCCATCGTCTTGTCACACGCGGTGATCAGTTTGATGTTAATGACTTCACTGCCGCCGTGGCTTTTGCCCAGCATGAGCGTCGGGTACAAACATTTCCTCTACCAGAAATTCTGAAGCTTATGGCCGACAACTTCATCGAAAAACGCAAAGCCAACTGGAAACGGCTGGAAGAGCTGATTGATCAGGCGCGCACCGTGCGTGGCCTGAGAAGCTTGAGCCGGGATGAAGTCCGTGAACTCGCCCGCAGCTATCGCCGCGCGGCTTCCGACCTGGCCATCGCGCGGGTCGAATCGCGCGACCAGCGGCTGGTCAGCTACCTGAACAACCTGGTCATCCGCGCCCACGGGATGATCTACCGCACGGAATCGAAAGGCGGGCGGGCGATCCTGAACTTCTACCTTTACGATTTTCCGGCCATCTTCCGGCAAACGTTCCGCTACACACTGGCGACCTTCGTGATCTTCCTGGCGATTGCGGTGGCTTCGTTCGCCGCCACTTGGCGCGATGACGACTTCGCCGATTTCGCCTACCTGCCGCGCGTGGCGGTTCAAAAAATCAAAGACCACCAGCGATGGTGGGACGATCTGAACAAAGAGGCCCCGGTCGGCGCCGCGGGCATCATCACCAACAACATAGCCGTCGGCATCTTCGTCTTCGCCTTCAGCGTCTTCCCGGTGGTGGGAACCGTGAACATCTTGAAAAACACGGCGCTGCAATTCGGCGCGATCAATGCGCTGGTCTTCAAATACGGGATGGCTCACACGCTGTGGTCGTTCGTCGCCGGACACGCCGTGCTCGAATTCACAGCGATCTTCATCGCCGCCGGCGCGGGTTTGATGATCGGATTGGCGCTGATTACGCCGGGCGAACGCACGCGGGGCGAGGCGCTAGTCGAAAAAGGCGCGGTGGCGATCAAACTGATGGCCGGATGCTTCCCGCTGTTTGTGATCGCCGGCTGCATCGAGGCGTTCATCTCCCCGTTGCCGATCAACGCCAACTACAGGTTCGCGGTCTCAGCGGCGACGGCGGTGGGACTCATCGCTTATTTGCTCAAACCCGGACGCAAAGACGCGGCGGCAGAATGAGTGTGGAAGAAAACCTGGGTGGTTGTGTTATGATTGCGCCGCAAGTTTGAAAATAACGATTCCAACGGACGATCCTCGTATGAATGACAAGACGACAACCTATCTGACGATTCTGACCAAAAACAGCATGTTCTCTTTCCTCGGCCTCGTGCGAGCCGAAGCGTTAGTTGACACCGACGGCGTGACGAAACCCGTGACCGCCGTGGTCAAGCTCGATCCGCGCGAAGGCCAGCCGTTGATGAAACAGTTCAACACCAAGAGCGAAGCTGTGCATAACTACGAAGACGCGATCAACACCAGCATCGAACGCGGCTGGGGCGTCGTTTATCGCGGCGCGCCGCTGTTGGGGTGAAGGGGATGAAAGGGTGAAGAGGATGAAGGGCGCAAACAGGATGAGGTCGCGGAAACATCCAGTGATGCAGGAGCATTTCAACTGACCGCCGTCAAACTGAGAAACTTTGCGGAAAATGCCAGGAAACAAGACCTCGGTTCTTAATTGTTCGCGCGAAATGTCAGTTTTTCGTCTCAGAAGTATCCGGCAGTGAAGGCCGAAGCGCGCGATAGCCATTTCTCGTTTTGATATTAACCTTGCCGGTTTTTGATTTCCCGCGTCCGCTCAGTTCGAGGCTGATGCGCCGGAAACGGCCATCGAAGTCTGAATTTTCAGGGTAATAAGCGATCGTATAGCTAGAGCGAATCAAGCCTGTCAGCTTGATAAACAGATCATCCGCTCCTTCTCTCTCACCAACCAGGATAGAGCCACCTGCCTGCTCGACAAACTGTTCAACCGTGCCGCCACTACGTCGTCGCACCTTTTTAGGAGTGAAGGGAAAATCATCGAATGGGTCGAAGCTGCCGAGTCTTCTTTTTCTTCTTTCTGTCAGATACAGACCGTAAACTGTGGTTCCGGTTTTATCAAGAAGTTCATTTACTTCGGCGGATTTACGTAAGTGTGTTTCAGCCGTGATCAGCGGTGGGTTAAACCAAGAAATCAGGATAATAATTTTGCGTCGTCCGGGTGAAGCTTTCTTTTCAAGATATCCTGCGGCCTGGTATATTGCCTCGCCGGGACGGTACCAATCCCGTTGTGGACGGGGCGCCTTCCGAGGACCGTTGAGTGCCTGGAAGAAGCCAACCCTATTCCCAAGTCGGCCGGCGATAATATCCTTGTCTGTTGTCATGGGCTGCACGAGTACGACATCGGAATCCCACGCCATCAGGGCGATCTCGGCATCATCGCCAAGCTGGCGCAAAGCCTCATGACTTCGCTGAAATTCAAGTTCAGGAGGCCAGATGCAAACCATGCCATCTACGAGAATAACGACAGAAACAGGCTGTCCTTCCTTGACCAAGCTGATCTGCTGCGGCTTACCTTCTTCCCGCAGCAAGAAGTCATCAATTCCCAGTCCCTTCACAGCCGTTCCATCATTACCGTTCGTAATCTGAGCCCAAGTGACGACAAGATCGGTATTGATAGTAAGTGGATTCCTCGGGCGATCTGGTTGCTGAGCGTGGGTAGGCTCGCCTGCAAGAAAGATGAGCGTCAGTGACAGGCTGATTGCAAGTGCTGTCAGCGAAGAGTTTCTCATGATACCCTCCCCGGTTTTTTCCGAAAATGCAAATACTCTCCTCCCGGAAATATCTACCGTGAGGAGAGTAAGCCTGCTCGGTATCGAATGTCAATTACTGCACGGGTCACAATTACTCTTTTGGCTTCGATCATCGTTTCGGCCACAGTGCCACAAATCTGAAAACGATATGTTGTCTTAAAATCATTCGTTCTTTGAAATCCAATATTGGCGCCTGGTCATTCCACGGCGTCAGAAGAATTGC
>Ga0187892_10003501_pt1 | contig 28550 bp, 33 predicted proteins | sample MA1701073metaG_FD_139345 | JGI IMG/M metagenome (GOLD analysis project Ga0187892, IMG submission 139345) | Bio-ooze microbial communities from a basaltic lava cave in the Kipuka Kanohina Cave System on the Island of Hawaii, USA - MA170107-3 metaG ... | reverse complement strand
GCCATTTTTGGCTGTGCCCAGACCGCAGGGCGTACTGGATTGCCCGGTCGAGCCGGGCAATGACAAGACCGAGCCGGGCCTACACGATTTCCCGCTGTCGTTCCCGCGCAAGCGGGAATCCAGGCATCGCCATATTGGCTGTCTCTAGACGCAGGGGTACTGGATTGCCCGGTCGAGCCGGGCAATGACAGGGAAAACCTGATCCAACAGGCGCTTGATCCGCGGGCCGGCAACGGGCACTCTAGCTTCGGGCGCTCGCGCCGATGGAGGCTGCCGCGTAAGGGTCGCGGGCTAGGGGGGCCTCGATGCAGAAAACATTGCTCATGCTCGGCTTTGCCGGCTTGCTGGCGGCCTGCCTCCTGGCTCTGCCCGGGGGCGGGGCGGAGGCGCGGGTGTGGAGGGAATGCCAGCGGATCGCCATGTGCAGCGGCTGCAAGCCCGTGTTCAGATGCCGCTCTTGCGAGTATCGGCGCAGCTGTCCCGGCGGCGTGTGCGGCTGGGGCGACGTCTGCGTCTGGGGGCCCTATGTCAGGGTGCTTCCGCGCGGCGCCCGCATCATCCGCTGAATCGCGTCTCTTCGTAACCTCCCCCTCGTGGGGAGGTCCGGCGTCGCGTTGCGCGAAGCCGGGGCGGGGGGCAGCGCTGCTTGCTCCCACACATTCCTGCGAGTCAACACGTCATTCCGGCGAAAGCCGGAATCCAGTAGCGGCGCGCACTGCGTTTGAAGTCTGGATACCGGCTTTCGCCGGTGTGACGAATTGACCCCAACCCGGTGTCATTCCCGCGAAAGCGGGAATCCAGTACTCACCCCAAGGCCGCAGCGAGTACTGGATTGCCCGGTCAAGCCGGGCAATGACAAAGGTAAGCGGCGGTGAGAGGGCTTTATCCCGCGTGCTTCTTCTTCCAACGCGCGGCGGATGTTTCGTCGCGCGCCTCGGCCTCGACCCAGTGCGCGCCGCCGGGGCCCGACTCGCGCTTCCAGAACGGCGCCCGCGTCTTGAGATAGTCCATGAGGAACCGCGCGGCCTCGAAGGCGGCGTCGCGATGCTCAGATGCCGTCACCACCAGAACGATATTGTCGCCGGGCTTGAGCGACCCGTAGCGATGCACGATGAGGCTCGCCTGAAGCGGCCAGCGCGCGTTCGCCTCGGCCTCGACGCGGGCGAGCTCCGTCTCGGTCATGCCGGGATAATGTTCGAGCGTCATCTCGGCGACGGCGCCGGCCTGATCGCGCACCGTTCCGGTGAAGGTGACGATGGCGCCGATGTCGCTGCGGCCGGCCTTGAGCCCTGCGATCTCGGCGCCGATATCGAAATCTTCCTGCTGGACCCGGCTCACGATCAGCCTCCGGTGACCGGCGGGAAGAAGGCGATCTCGCGCGCGCCAGCGATCCGCGCGTCGTGGCGCACGTGGCTCTGATCGATCGCGGCGCGGATCACCTCGGCGCGCGCAAAGGCGTGCTCGAATTCGGGTCCGCGCGATTTCAGCCAATCGATCAGTTCGGCGACGGTGGCGACGCTCTCCGGCGGCTCGATCTCTTCGGCGGCAACGCCGGCCTTCTCCTTGACCCAGGCGAAATAGAGGAGACGCATCGCGCTACTTGTCCTTCATCGCGTGGCGGAAACCGGCCATCAGATAGTCGTAGCCGGTATAGAGCGTGAAGATGGCGGCGATCCACAGCAGTGTCAGCCCGAACAGCGTGGTGTAGGGCCAGATCTTGTCGCCGGCGCTGCCCGCAAGGAGAAAGCCGATCGCCACCATCTGCACCACCGTCTTCCATTTGGCGAGCCGCGTCACCGGCACGCCGACGGCGAGCGTGCCGAGGAATTCGCGCAAGCCCGAGACCAAGATCTCGCGGCAGAGGATGATGACGCCGGCCCAGAGCGACCAGCCGGCGATGGTCTGATCGGCGGCGAGCATGAGCAGCGCCGCCGCCACGATCAGCTTGTCGGCGATGGGATCGAGCATGCGGCCGAGCGAGCTCTGCTGCTGCCAGGCGCGCGCGAAATAGCCGTCGAGGAAATCGCTGACGCCGGCCGCGATGAAGATCCACATGGCGGCCCAGCGTCCCCAATCCCCGGTGACGAAGAAGCAGGCGACCAGGGCCGGAATGGCGAGGATGCGGCCATAGGTGAGGATGTTCGGCAGGCTGCCGAAACGGGGGTGGGTGGCCCCGCGCGGCATTCCCGCCAAGCCTTGCTGCGTCATGTTCGACGGCTCGTTCAATGCATCCTACCCACGCTCATGGAAGTGATCATAGATCGTTCGCGCCATCTGCGCGCTAATGCCGTTAACTGCCTCGAGATCGGCGATACCGGCGCGGCTCACCGCCTTGGCCGAGCCGAAATGCTGCAACAGCGCGCGCTTCCGCTGCGGGCCGATGCCAGGCACCTCATCGAGCGGCGAAACGGTCATCGCCTTGGTGCGCTTGGCGCGATGGGCGCCGATGGCAAAGCGGTGGGCCTCGTCCCTGAGCTTCTGGATGCAATAGAGCACCGGGTCGCGCGGCTCGAGAAGCAAAGGCTCCTTGCCGCGGAGGTAGATGCGCTCTCGCCCGGCATTGCGATCGGGTCCCTTGGCCACCGCCGCCACTTTGATGTCGGACAGGCCAAGCTCGTCCAGCACGGCGTAAGCGGCTCCGAGCTGGCCTGGGCCTCCGTCGATCAGCACGAGATCGGGCGCGGCCCATCCATTCACCTCCGCCCGTTCCTTGGCGAGCTTGCTGAAGCGGCGCGTCAGCATCTCGCGCATCATCGCATAATCATCGCCGGGAGCCAGGTCCTCGCTCCTCATATTGAACTTGCGGTATTGCCCTTTGATGAAGCCCTCGGGGCCCGCGACGATCATGGCACCCACCGGATTTGCGCCGGAGATATGGCTGTTGTCGTAGACCTCGATCCGTTCCGGACTCTCGTCGAGATCGAACAGCTCGGCAAGCCGCGCCAGGATGGCCACCTGCGACGAGGACTCGGCAAGGCGCCGCGCCAGCGCCTCGCGGGCATTGACGAGCGCGTGCTCAACCAGATCGCGCCTTTCGCCCCGCGCAGGCGTGCTGACGTCGATCTTGCGGCCGCTGCGCAGCGACAAGGCATCGCCGAGCAGGCGCCGCCCCGGAATGTCATGCGACAGGAGCACATGTTTCGGGGGTTGCTTGTCGTCATAGAACTGGGCGACGAAGGATTCCAACGCCTCCTCGGCCGGCACGCTCTTGTCGGCGCGCGGAAAATAGGCGCGGTTGCCCCAATTGTTGCCGCTGCGGAAGAAGAACACCTGGATGCAGGTCTGACCCGCGTCCTGATGGGCGGCGAAGACGTCCGCTTCCTTCACGCTCTTCGGGTTGATGCCCTGGCGCGACTGAATGTGGCTGAGCGCCGTCAGCCGGTCGCGGAAGCTCGCGGCCCGCTCGTAGTCCTGCTTCAAGCTCGCCTCGTCCATCAGCGCGCGCAGCCTCAGCTTCACCTCGTCGCTCTCGCCGGTGAGGAAGCGGAGCGCCTCGTCGACCAGCGCGCCGTAATCGGCGACGGAGATCTCCCCGGTGCATGGCGCGCTGCAGCGCTTGATCTGAAAGAGCAGGCACGGCCGCGTCCGGCTCTCGTAATAGGCGTCGGAGCAGGAGCGCAGCAGGAAGGCGCGCTGGAGCGTGTTGATGGTGCGGCCCACCGCACCCGCCGAAGCGAAGGGGCCGAAATAGTCGCCCTTGCGGCTGCGCGCCCCGCGATGCTTGAGGATCTGCGGCACCTCGTGATCGCGCGCGATGAGAATGAAGGGGAAGGACTTGTCGTCCCTGAGCACCACGTTGAAGCGGGGCTTCAGCCTCTTGATGAGATTGGCCTCGAGCAGGAGCGCCTCGATCTCCGTCGCCGTGGTGACGAATTCCATGCCGGCCGTGTCGGCGATCATGCGGGCGATGCGGTTGTTATGGGCGGCACCCCGCGCGTAACTCTGCACCCGCTTCTTCAGGTGCCGCGCCTTGCCGACATAGAGCACCTCTCCGGCGGCATCGATCATGCGGTAGACGCCAGGGCCGGCCGGCGCCGTCTTGGCGTTCCGGCCGATCACGGACGCACCGGTTTCGACGCCGCGCAAGGCGTCGCGCGCGCGCGACTGGAGCGAAGATGCGGTGCGGTCGGGGTTCTCTAGCGGCATGGAATCGTTGCTCGGCGCAGGCTTGCGGCCTGCGCTCCTAGAGCGAAGGTATGGTCTAAGCGTGACCTCGTTCAAGAGCTTGGAGGAGAGGCTCAATGGGCGTGAAGCCCGCAAATCGCATGGCCACGACGCTTTGACCCCTCTCCCCTCGTCGTGGGAGAGGGTGCCGAGCAACGAAGCTGCGAGGCGGGTGAGGGGGTCCGTCATTCCGGCGAAAGCGGGAATCTAGTAGTCACCGTCCTTGGCTGTCCCAGACCGCAGCGGTTACTGGATTGCCCGGTCAAGCCGGGCAATGACAAGGCCGAGCCGGCCCACACGATTTCCGGTGTCATTCCGGCGAAAGCCGGAATCCAGAGGCGGCATGCACTGCGTTTGTGACGATGGATACCGGCTTCCGCCGGTATGACGAATTGACCCCTCACCGCGCGCCAACTGGCGCGCGTGCTCTCCCCAAGGGGAGAGCGGGGTTCTTGGTCGCGTGCCTTTCTTAACCTCCCCCTCGTGGGGAGGTCGGCGCGCCTCTTATTTTTGCGCTACCGCTTCGCTACTTGAGCGCATCTGCGCGCCGGGGTGGGGGGACATTTCGCGCCGCAGGGTGATCCGTCATTCCGGCGAAAGCCGGAATCCAGAGGCGGCATGCACTGCGTTTGTGAGTCTGGATACCGGCTTTCGCCGGTATGACGCGTTGCGCTCGGCTTCGCCACCCCCCGGGTCAAGCCCGAGGACAGGCTCTCTCCCGCAACGGGAGAAGGGAAAGCGGCGGCGGCGTCAGTCGCTTTCGCTTCCGGTCTTCCAGGCCAGATGCTGGCCGCCGTCGAGCGCGATCATTTGGCCGGTGATCGAGGGCGTTTCGAGCAGGAACCGGATGGCGCCGGCAACGTCCTCGGGGCTCACGGCTTTCTGGAGGAGTGTCGCGCGGCACTCGCGCTCGAACGCGCTTTGGCTTTGCCCCTCGTTCGCGAATACGGGACCGGGCGCGACGGCGTTGACCCTGATCCGCGGGGCGAGCGCCTGAGCCATGGTTTGCGTGGCGGTCCAGAGCGCGGCCTTGGCGATGGTGTAGGAGAAATAGTCGGGGTCGGGGCGCAAGACTTTCTGGTCGACGATATTGATCACGTTTCCTTCCGCGCCGTCGGGCAGGGCCCTGGCAAAGGCCTGGGCGAGGAAGATGGGAGCCTTGAGATTGACATCGAGATGCGCCTGCCACGTCCCGCCATCGAGCGTGGCAAGTGTGTCGTGCTCGAAGCGGGCCGCATTGTTGATGAGGCAGGTGGGAGGGCCGAGCGCTGCGGCGCAGGCCGCGATCAACGTCTCAAGCGCATCCAGACGGTCGAGGTCTGCGGCGAAAGCGGCGGCCTTTCCCCCTTTATGTTCGATTTCCGCCACGAGGTTGGCAGCCTCGGCCGAGCTTGCGCGATAATGAATCCCCACGCGCCAGCCGCGCTTGGCGAAATCGAGGGCGATGATCCGCCCGAGCCTCTTCGCCGCACCGGTCACGAGCACGGTCCGGTCGTCTTTGTCTTGCGCCATGCTGTCGAGCTGGGAAATTGTGCTGAGACTGATCGGGGAGCCGGGTCGCCCAAGCTACTGTAAGTGAGCGCCTTCGGGCGAACAAGAGCTCCACCCTTTCTTCGGCCGCTCCTCTAAGCTACTGAGCCTGACGAGGAGCGCGCGCGGAGGGGTTAAGGCCGTGATTGACGAGAACGCCGTCGCCAGGGCGCATGCGGTCTACACGCCCTTCACGCTGTCGATTTACGACGTGCTCGTTCACGGCCTCTCCAATCGCTTCGCCTGGCGTTGCCCGACGCGGCGTCTCGTCGCGCTCTACCGCGACAATCTCTCCTCCCAACATCTCGAGGCCGGCGTCGGCACCGGCTTGTTGCTCGATCGCGCCGCGACGACGCGGCTGAACCGCCTCGTCTTGATCGACGCCAATCAGAATTGCCTTGACCGCGCCGGGCAGAGGCTCGCCCGCTTCAAACCCGAGCTCCATCAGGTCGATCTGCTTGCGCCCGTCGCGCTCGATCTTGAGCCGGTCTCATCCGTCGGTCTCACCTATGTGCTTCATTGCCTGCCTGGGCGCATGGACGAGAAGTTGAAAGCGGTCGATCATTTGCGGCCGCTGATGCGCGATGGTGCCACGCTGTTCGGCGCCACCATCTTGGGGCGCGGGATTGCGCCAAACCGCGCCGCTTCGGCGCTGCTCGATCTCTACAACGCGCAAGGCGTGTTCAACAATCGCGAGGACGATCTCGCCTCGCTGTCCGACGGCTTGCGGCGACGCTTCGCCGATGTCGCGATCGCGCAAGAGGGCTGCGTCGCCATCTTTCGCGCGACGTAAGTGGAAGAGTCGAGGTTAGGCTGCGGCCTCAATCGTCATCCTGAGGTGCGAGCGGAGCGAGCCTCGAAGGATGACGATTGAGCTGCGTCCTTCGAGGGCCGCTTCCCCACACGTGGGTTCGCGGCCACCTCAGGATGACGAATCAGCAGCGTATCTGCGCGCCGGGTGGGGGGATGACTTTCGGCATACCAGAGTAATCCGTCATTCCGGCGAAAGCCGGAATCCAGTTGTCATTCCCGCGAAAGCGGGAATCCAGTACTCACGCCGAGACCGCAGCGTGTACTGGATTGCCCGGTCAAGCCGGGCAATGACAGGGTGCTCCGTCATTCCGGCGAAAGCCGGAATCCAGAAGCGGCATGCACCGCGCTTGTTGCTCTGGATACCGGCTTCCGCCGGTATGACGCGTTGGATCAGTCATCCGACTCAGCCTCGCCTAAGCTCGGCTTGATTCCAGTTGTCATTCCCGCGAAAGCGGGAATCCAATACTCACCATCCTTGGCTGTCCTCAGATCGCAGGTTACTGGATTGCCCGGTCAAGCCGGGCAATGACAGGATGCTCCGTCATTCCGGCGAAAGCCGGAATCCAGAAGCGGCATGCACCGCGCTTGTTGCTCTGGATACCGGCTTCCGCCGGTATGACGAATTGTTCACCCCACCCGGAGGTCAGGGCTGCGTGGGAGGCGGCACGGTCAGCTTCGGCAAGGCGCAAAGCCGCTTCTGATCCTCGTTGATGCCGCAGGCCCTGGGAGCGAGGTCGCGGCCGAAGCACACCCTGATGTCGAGGAGATGCGCCTTGCGGCAGGTGATGGAGATCATTTCAGCCTTGAGCCAAGGATTGGCATCGAGGAACGCGCGCTCGACCTCTTCTGGAGAATCGAGGTCGGCACCGGGGGCGAGAAAGCCCGCCGGAACGCTGACGCGCTCATAAAGCACGCGCGCGGCCGCAAAATATTGCGCGGGCTCGAGCCCCGAACAGGTCCCGTGGGTGCGATATTCATGGATCACCAGATTTTTGCTCGGCATGATGTCGCGCATCCCGGCGATCACGCTCTCCGGCACCCAGGGGCGCTTGCCCGTGTGGCAATCCTTCGGCCAGCCGACTTCGTGTTGCGGCCAGAGCCCGTGCAGCAGGAAGGCCTGCGGCTTTGTGCCGTCGCATTGCCTGTCCTTGCGGCCTTTGCCCTCGCCCCGGCAATAGGACGGCATCCAGGTGAGCACGAGCACGTAGTAATCGAAGGCGCCCGGCGTATTGCGCTCCGCGCCCGACGCGCCGCTTGAGGTCAGCAAAGCTAGCGCGAGGGCGAAGGGCAGGGCGCGTCTTGGGCCTGATCGCATCAATCGACCGCGCCAAGCTCGGCAAGGATGCGAGCCCAGCTTCGCATCCCCTTGGCGAAGCTCGTGAAATTGTACTTCTCATTCGGGGCATGGATGCGGTCGTCATCGAGCGCGAAGCCGATCAATAGCGAATCCATCCCGAGCCGCGAACGGAACGACTCGACGATCGGAATCGAGCCGCCGCAGCCGACGATCGCGGGCGCCTTGCCCCATTCGGCTTCCAACGCGCGCGCGGCGGCACGAAAACTCGGCGCGCTCGTATCGAAACCCACCGCAGGCGATCCGCCCTCATGCGCATACGAGACCTTCGCGTCCGCCGGCAAACGCTCCGCAACGAAGCGGTGCAGGTACGACAAGACCTTTTCCGGATCTTGCCCAGGCACCAAGCGGAAGGAGAGCTTGGCGATCGCCTGCGACGGGATCACCGTCTTGGTGCCAGGTCCGCCATAGCCGCCGACGATGCCGTTGATCTCGGCGGTCGGCCGCGACCAGAGTTGCTCGAGCACGGTGCGGCCCTTCTCGCCGGCCGGCGCGCTCAACCCCACGCCGCCGAGAAACCCTGCCTCATCGAAACCGAGAGCGCGCCAGCTCGTGAGCTCTTCGCTTGAAGGGGCTCTGATCCCGTCATAGAAGCCCGGAATGGCGACACGGCCCTCGCCGTCGTGAAGCGCGGCAAGAATTTCGGCAAGCACGCGCAAGGGATTGAGCGCAGGCCCGCCATAGATGCCGGAATGAAGGTCGCGCGATGGGCCGGTGACGGTGATTTCGGAGAAGGCCAGCCCGCGCAGGAACGCGGTGACGGCCGGGGTGCCGGCATCCCATTGCCCCGTATCGCAGACGAGCGCGAGATCGGCTTGAAGTTCATCGCCGTGAGCGGCGAGGAACGGTCCGAGACTTCGACTTCCCGATTCTTCTTCGCCTTCGATCAGCACGCTCACATCGAGCGGGAGCGTCCCGTGCTCGCCGAGCCAGGCGCGCGCGGCCTCGATGAAGGTCATCATCTGACCTTTGTCGTCGGAAGCGCCGCGGGCGACGATGACCTTGCCGCTGACGGGATCATCGACAAGGTGCGGATCGAAAGGCGGTGTGGTCCATTCCTCGAAAGGCTCCGGCGGCTGCACGTCGTAATGGCCGTAGAACAGGACGCGGCGGCGAGGCTTGGTCGAAGGCGCTACGCCCCAATGCCCGACCACCATCGGCTTGCCTGATGTCGGCACGACCCGCGCCTCGAACCCGGACTCGCGCAGCAGGCCGGCGCAGCACTCCGCCGCCTCGAGGCACGATTGGTGATAGGCGGGATCGGTCGATACGCTCGGGATGGCAAGGAGCCGGAACAGCCGCTCGAGGGCGCGCGGCTCCTCGTCTGCGAGCCGGTCGAGCACACGGTGCACGGCCTCGCCGTCCGCCGCCGCGGATCTATTCATGGCCCTGCCTCCCGAAGCCGTGCTCATGCGGCAGGCCGCCCGCGCTCACGCGTTCCGGTAGCCGCGCATGACGCGCCGCTACCGGAGCCGCTCGATGTGACGTTCGATTGTGGGGGAGGCTATTCGCTGAGCTGTACGTTGATGGCTTGCGGACCCTTGCCACGGCGGTCTGGCTCGGTCTCGAAGGATACCCGCGCGCCCTCGTCGAGCGCCGGGAGGCCCGAGCGCTGCAACGCTGAGATATGCAGAAATACATCCTTACCGCCATCGTCCGGCGTGATGAAGCCGAACCCTCGTGAGTGATTGAAGAACTTGACCGTACCGGTCTGACGCATGGGAAGCTCCTTTCCCCCTTTCCAAATGGTCTGCGCGAAAGACGCCGCGCAGGATCAGGCAAGTCTAGAAAGCGGGAAAAGAAACCGCGTCGCTTCCCACGGAGCGTATGCGGCCAATCTCCACCCGGGTTCGCAATCTGCCCGCAAAACGCCTCACTCTAGGGGCGCGAGCCTGCAAAGCGCAAGACCCATCTGGCAGGGCGCGAACGGCGGAGAGCGCTGATGCGAAATACTTAATTCGGATAGGGATCGTGCAGTGGCGCGCCGTTGAGCGGCGCAGGCGGGAAGTCGAAGTGAGGCCCGAAATCCTTCGGCGCCGGAGGCATCTTAGCCGGTCCCCAGATGTCGCTGAGGGTTAAGACCGAATAGCCGCCGACGCCGCGGCGCGGCCTGCGATCGACATAGGTGCCGGTGCCATAGCCGCCACCCTGTACTGTATTGCCGCTCGGGCCCTGCTGGGCGCTGGCGTCCTGCGTCGCCACCAACGCGAGCAGCGCACCGGCTAAGACGCTGGCGGGGAGGAGAAACGTGCGGAAGGCGGGAAGCTTTGACATGTGACCTGCTAACGTGGTTTGCGACGAAAAGGTTGCGAATCGCTCCTCGAATCTGACCGGACGACGTTACGATTGGGTGACCGGCCTTCGCAAGCCGTCACGGCCCGCCCGAAAAAGCGGCCTTCTTCACGATGGCCGCTTCCCGGAGCACCACTATGCGACCTTTCCCGCCCTCTGCCTATGGCTTCCTTGCAACAGGTGCCGCACTTCTCGCGGGCCGAAGCGTCCTTTCGCCAATGGTTTTAGCGGATTAGCGCCCTTCCGACAGGCCCTCAGGATAACGAGGCTTGCTCAATTCACCGTCATCCTGAGGTGGCCGCCGAAGGCGGCCCTCGAAGGACCGGCGTAGAGGGGCGCGTCATCCTTCGAGGCTCGGCTCACGCCCTGCCTTCGCCGGAGCGAAGCCCCGGCTTCGCGCAGGCAGGTCGCACCTCAGGATGACAGCCGGCCCTCGAACCATGGCGCGACAGAACCATCGGTCCGGCGGTGCCGGACCGATGGTTCTATGCTGGTTCTATGATGTCGTTACTGCGCGCGTGCGTGTGGGCGATGCCCGCTAGCCTGCGGCGCGCCGATCGCGCGTCCGTGCTTGCTTCATGAACCCGGGCGTCGTGCCGAGGACCGCATAGGGATGCGGCGCATTCGACGCCATCATCATGCGGCGGCTCGAGAAGTTCGACGCTTGCAGCCCGGCGGCGCGAATTCCCTCGGCGGCAGCCAAGGCCTTCACACGGGCGTCTGCACGGCCGCTGGCCTTTGACCGTTTGGCAGAGTCCGCCGTTTTGAACGTCACTTGCACGGCGTCGCGCTTCTTTGAAGCCGAGGCGGCTGCGACCATCATGCTGTTGCTCGAGAAGTTCGCCGCCTGCTTTGCGGCGGCGCGGATTCCATCTGGGGCGCCAGCGACTCTAACCCGGGCCTTCGCTTCTCCGCTTGCCGTTGACCGCTTGGAAACGGCTGCCACCTTGACCGTCATTGACGCAGCATTGCGCTTCTTCGAAGCCGAAGCGACGGCGAGGGTCTTGGGTTTGGAGGACTTAGCTTTGGCCATCTTGGCTTTAGCCATCTTGGGCGCAGCTTGAGCCATCTTCGGCGCTGGCGCGGCTTGAGCCATCTTCGCGGATACCGACTTGACCGGTTCGGCAGCTTGCTTCTGCTGAGGGGCATCCATCTTGGCCGCGACAACCATAGGACGGGCGTCCTTCTTCTTGGCCGTGGACTGGCCGAGAGCGGCGAGCACGCCGCCACCGGCGGTGGTCACCCTCACTTTGGCGGTGCCGGAGGCGATCATGCCGATGCTGGCGGCGGCGGCCTTCGACAGGTCGATGATCCGCCCGCCGATGAAAGGACCGCGATCGTTGATGCGCACGACCACGGACCGTCCGTTTGCGAGATTTTCGACCACGACCCGCGTGCCGAACGGCAGCGAGCGATGCGCGGCCGTGAGCTCGTCGGGGTTCATCTGCTCACCGTTGGCGGTGATGTTTCTTGGTAGTGAATACCAGGAGGCGTGGCCGAGCTGGTCGGCCTTGGCATAATCGACAGGTACTAAGGCAGCGGTGCCGAGAAGTCCCACCGAAATCATCTTGGCTCGCATTTTGAACATGCGTTCGTTGCTCCATACTCGATTGTTTGGGAGGTTTTGGAGACCGGCGAAGGATCAAGCCGGCCGCACTTTTTGTGCAGTGCGGTAAGCTACAGACAAAAAAGGCGAAAAGTCGGCTTTGAAAGGATCATTGAAAGGCGATTTAGGGGCGGCGGCGGCCCCTATTCATTAAGGTTAATGACCCCCTAACCACTGGAAACGCCGCCACCAAGCAAAGGGTGATTTGTCGCGGCGGGCGCATCTACCCGCCTAACTCTTTGACGTTTCTCGCCTAACCCTTGCCCTTTTCAACCCCAATACTGGTGTTTCACGATGGCACACGAGGAAACGGTCTGATTTAGACCGAACAACACCATGATAGGGCGGAACCAGAACATCCGAGAGACCCAAGAAAGCGATCGGAGCCGAGCGGCGCGGGAACCGATGACGGGCGCCCAGGCCTCCTATCTCAAGATGCTCGCCGATGAAGTTCACGAGGCGTCGGCGTTTGCCCAGGATTTGAGCAAGCGGGAAGCATCCCGGCGCATCGACGCGCTTGCTGAGCGGCTGAGGCTCTGCGACCTGCCGCCGCACACGGATTAGAATGCGCTTCCCCGCCGCGAAGTATCGGTGGCACGGTGAGGGCAGGCGGCCCCCGACGGGCTTGGGGATTGCCTCTATCTTGGTCGCCGGTGCAACGTTGCTTCTTGCCAATGCCGGTTCCGCGATGGCCCTTACGCTGACATCCTCCGCTTTCGCGCCAAGCGGCAAGATTCCCTCGAAATACACTTGCGAGGGGGCCGATCTCTCGCCGCCACTCGCCATTGCCGGCGTGCCGGACGGAACCAAGAGCCTGGCGCTCATCGTCGACGATCCCGATGCACCCGACCCGAAGGCGCCCAAGCGCGTCTGGGTGCATTGGGTGGTTTACAATCTTCCACCTGACAGCCAAGGGTTGCCCGAGGATGCAAGCCGGGCAGGCCTGCCAAAGGGTGCGGTCACGGGAGTCAACGACCGGAAGAAGACAAACTATGGCGGCCCGTGCCCTCCGATCGGACGCCACCGCTATTTTCACAAGCTCTACGCGCTCGACGTGACGCTTCCGCCGAACCCGCTTACCAAGTCCGAGCTCGAAGCCGCCATGAAGGGTCATGTGCTGGCGCAGGCGGAGCTCATCGGCACCTATCAGAAGGGCGATCCGTAATTTGTCGCCCCCGACGACTTTCGTACCCTTGACGGAATATCCAACGACTGGCTTGAGTGACAGTCATGGCTAGACACTCCCTGACCACTGTCATCCTTCCGATCGCGCGCGCCGGCGTTTTCGCGGCGGCACTCATCGGACTCACTCCGCAAGCGTTTGCAGCCTGCGCCAGCCCCGCAGAGTTCGGCCGCTGGTTGCAAGGCTTCAAGAAAGACGCTGTCGCGCAAGGGATTTCACCGGAAACGGTCTCTTACGCGCTCGATGGGCTCACCTTCGATCCCGCGACCATCGCCAAGGATCGCGCGCAGGGCGTGTTCGCGCAGACCTTCCTGCAATTCTCCGGCCGCATGGTGTCGTCCAATCGCCTTCAGGTCGGCGGGCAACTGCTCAAGAAACACGCCGGCACCTTCACACGGATCGAGCAGCAATACGGAGTGCCTGGCCCCGTGCTCGTCGCCTTCTGGGGGCTCGAGACCGATTTCGGCAAGGTGATGGGCAATATGGAGACGCTCCGTTCGCTTGCCACGCTGAGCTTCGATTGCCGGCGTCCCGAGGAGTTCCGCGAGCAGCTCCTATACGCGCTGAAAGTGATCGAGCGGGGAGACCTCACGCCGCAGGAGATGCGCGGGCCCGCGCATGGCGAAGTCGGTCAGTTCCAGTTTCAGCCGAAGAACTATTACCAATACGCCGTCGATTTCGACGGCAACGGCAAGCGCGACCTGATCCGCAGCGCCAACGATTCTCTCGCTTCCGCCGCCAACTATCTCAAATCGATCGGGTGGCAGGCGGGTCAGCCATGGCTCGAGCAGGTGCGCGTGCCGACGGACCTGCCGTGGGATCAGGCCGACGTCACCATCAGGAAGCCCCGCGCGTTCTGGGCTCAGCACGGCGTCACGTACGTGAACGGCAAACAGATTCCGGCCGACAACCTGCCGGCGGGGCTCGTCCTGCCCATGGGCCGGAACGGTCCCGCGTTCCTCGCCTATCCCAATTTCGACATCTATCTCGAATGGAACAAGTCGCTCGTCTACACGACGACGGCGGGCTATTACGCGACGCGTCTCGCCGGCGGACCTGCGCTTGTCCGCGGCAACGGTCCGGTCGAGACGCTCAGCCTGGCCGAGACCAAACAGGTCCAACAGCTTCTCGCCAAGCGCGGCTTCGAGGTCGGCAAGATCGACGGCGTCATGGGTGCCGCGAGCCGCGATGCCGTTCGCAGCATGCAGGTGAAATACGGCATGCCGGCCGATGCCTATCCGACCGCCGAGCTGTTGATGCGCCTGCGCGCGGGGCAATAGCGCGGGCTTTCGCCACCGCGCCCCGATAGTGCAACAAATTCCCCGCTCTTCCCTCGGGGAAGAGCACGCACGCGTCATGGTGAGGTGCACGGCCGTCCTTCGAGGCTCGCTGCGCTCGCACCTCAGGATGACGGCCGGGCCTGCGCGCGGTGAGGGGGACTTACCTGCATCACGCAATTGCGGGGCCCCATTGAGCACAAGGTCCCCGTCATTGCCGGGCTTGACCTGGCAATCCATTCCATTGGCGCTTCAGCTTCGCTGAAACGAAACGGCATGGATGCCCGGACTCGAGCCCGCGCCCGGGCCGGCGGAGCCGGACCCGGGTGTCCGGGCATGACAATATCGGAGCGGAGGAATCTCTGCACCGCTCACCCTTCCCGCCATGCGACTTGCGCAGAGCTGCGCTCGCGCAAGATCGCGGCGGAAAGCCCTCTCCCGCAAGGGGAGAGGGGAAGGTTGTTGTGAGCCGCAGGGGCATCCGTCATTCCGGCGAAAGCGGGAATCCAGTAGTCACCATCCTTGGCTGTCCCAGACGGCAGGGGATACTGGATTGCTCGGTCAAGCCGGGCAATGACAAGGAAAACCTGGGGGAATCCGTCATTCCGGCGAAAGCCGGAATCCGGAAGCGGCATGCACTGCGTTTGTGGCCCTGATACCGGCTTCCGCCGGTATGACGCGAGACTAAGCGGCCTCGACACTGGCCATCAGCGAGAAGAAGCCCTCTGCCAGCGTGGGGTGAATGAACATGGCGTCCTTGAACAGCGTCCAGGGCGCGTCGGCCATCATCAGCGCCATCAGGGTCTGCACCAGCTCGCCGCCCTCCGGTCCGAGGATCGCCGCGCCGAGGATGCGGTCGTTATCGGCGTTGATGACGATCTTCATGAGGCCCTTGGTTTCGCCTCGCTCGATGGCGCGCGCGACGAACTCCATCGGCAAGCGTCCGATCTTCAGGCGGTAGCCCTTGGCGCGCGCCTCGTGCTCGCTCAGTCCGACGCGACCAAGCTCCGGGTCGGTATAGAGCGCGTAAGGGACGATGCGGTTGTCGATCGTCCGCGCCTTGCCGTTCACGAGATTGTCGGTAATCACGACATAGTCGTCATAAGAAACGTGAGTGAAGGCGGGGCCGCCTTTGACGTCGCCAAGGACCCACACGCCGGGGACGTTCGTTTCCAATTTGCCGTTATGCCGGATGAAGCCGGCCTGATCGGTCTCGATCCCGGCCTTGTCGAGGCCGAGATCGTCCGAGTTCGGTGTCTGACCGATGGATACCAGAAGGTGCGAGCCTTTGATCGTCTCGGCGGCGCCGCCCTTGATCTCGACCGTCACCGCCACTCCGTCATCAGTCTTTGCAACTTTGGTGGTGCGGGCGCCGAGACGGAACGTCATGCCTTCTCCTTCCAGCGCCTCCTTGAGGCCTTGCGAGATTTCGGCGTCTTCGCGCGGGACGATCTGGTCGGCCAGCTCGATCACGGTGACGTCGCTGCCGAGGCGGCGGAACAATTGGCCGAACTCGAGTCCCAGATAGTTGCCGCCAAGCGCGATGAGATGAGCGGGCACCGCCGGAAGGTCCATGACGTTGCGGTTGGTCAGATAGGCGACTTGATCGAGCCCCGGAATGGAAACGATGCGCGGCCGCGTGCCGGTGTTGATGAAGATCTTGTCGCTTGAGAGCTTCTCTCCGTTCACCTCGACTTCATGCGGGCCGGTAAAGCGGCCGCGCCCGCGATGAAGCGTGAGATTCGAATTGTTCTCGACCTGGCTTTCGATTCCGGAGCGGAACGACCCCGAGACTTGGTTCTTGCGCGCGACGATTTCGCCCATGTCGATGCGGACCTTGCCGGTATGCACGCCGAACTCCGCACCCCGCTTGGCGGTATGGGCGACGCGGGCGCTTGCGATCATGGTCTTGGTCGGGGTGCAGCCGTAATTGATGCAGGAGCCGCCGAGCTGGCCCTCCTCGATCAATGCCACGCGCCAGCCCAGTTTGGCGAAGTTGGTGGCGAGCGGCACGCCCCCCTGGCCGGAACCGATCACGATCGCATCATAGGTCTTCAAGGCTGTTTCCCTCCGAAGGCGCCGTCAGCGTACAGGCGCGAGTTGAGGCTGAACGCGGTTCCAGATCAGATGATCGAGAGAAAGAGCACCCGGTCCGCACGCGACGATGAGCAGCAGAAGCGCGAACCAGAGAACGTGCTCGGGCCAGCCATCGGGGTAGACGAAGATTTGAATCACCAGGGTCATGACCATGAGGCCGAGCGCCGACAGCCGCGTGGCAAGTCCCACCACGAGCAGCACCGGAAGGACATGCTCTGCGACGGTCGCCATATAGGCGGCATGATCGGGGTGCAGGAGCGGGACCTTGTACTCCTCGCGGAAGAGGAAAAACGTGTTGTCCTTGATGACGAAGAAGCCCTCGACCTTGGTCTGGCCTGAGCGCCAAAACACGCTCGCGACCGCCAGGCGCGCGATGAGCGCCACGATGCTGTAGGGGATCCGCTCGGCCAAACGCCGGCCTGATTCGAGCCAATTTATCAAATTGGACATCTCTTAGCCTCCGGTCCGGTTGCCTGGCGCGCTGCCGGCGTACGCTCCTTCAGACCCGCCCCAAGCAAACCCGATCGTTGGACCCGAAGGAAATGCTGATCGATGATCGACACAATAGCCGGCCGCTATTTGACCTTTCGGCGATAACAGGCCAAATCAAAAGCCTGAGACTATAGGACTGCATCGCTTGGCGGCCGGTGGCCGTCATGCGCCGCTTGGGATCGGGCATCGCGAAGGAAATTGGCCGCTCCGGCGGCAAGGGAGCCCATTTATGAGTTTGGCCTTTGCCACCGTCGACGAAGCGTTCCGCTACTGCCGCGACATGGACGCGTCCTTGAGCGAGAGGCTCGAGACCTTCGCAAACGTGGCGCGAACGCTACGGCCCGAGATGCAGGAGGCGATCGACCGGATGGTCGTACGGCTCAAGGCCCACAATGCCGGCGAGAGCGCGCCCAAGCCCGGCGAGCTGATGCCGTCCTTCACCCTTCCCGACGAGGCCGGACGGCTCGTCAGCCTTGACGCGCTGTTGGAAACGGGGCCCGTCGCGGTCACCTTCCATCGCGGCCATTGGTGTCCGTATTGCCGCATCAATACGCGGGTGCTGTCGGAAGCGCAGGAAAAGATCAAGGCTGAGGGGGCGCAAATCGTGGCAATCATGCCCGATCGCGAGCAATTCGCCTCGTCGTTCAAAGCCGATGGCGGGCTGCACTATCCGGTGCTCACCGATGTCGACAACGGCTATGCGCTCTCGATCAATCTCGTCTTTTGGGTGGGCGCCGAGCTCGAGCGGCTGATGGCCGCCGGCGGCCGCGATCTGCCGCGCTATCAGGGCAACGACGCCTGGTTTCTGCCGATCCCGGCGACATTCGTGCTGGCAAGCGACGGCACCGTCAAAGACCGTTTTATCGATCCCGACTACCGCCGGCGCATGACCGTCGAGGACCTGCTGGCGGCGCTCAACAACGCCAAGAAATCACACGAAAAATGACGCAGGTCGCGATCGGCGGGCGGTGGATTTCGCCGCTATTCACCGCGGTCACCGGATGGTATGAACGGGCAGGGGAAGAACTCGGGATTCCTAACCGCTTCTGCATTCGGCCGAGCGTCCAGCCGCAGCGGCCCCAGGACGTTGAATGACCTCGAAACCCCTTTCACAGCTTCTCGAAGAAGCCTTCGTCCAGTGCCGGGAGATGGACGCCTCTTTGGCCGAGAGACTGCAGGCCTTCGCCGATGCGGTGCGAAGGTTCGGCCCGCACTTTCAGGAGGCTGTCGATACCCTCGTGGCCAGGCTGAGGCAGCATGACGTCGGCGAAAACGCGCCGCGGCCGGGCGAGGCGATGCCGAATTTCGTTTTGCCCGACGAGAACGGCCAGCTGGTTAGCCTCGATACCTTGTTGCAGAAAGGACCCGTCGCCGTCACCTTCCATCGCGGCTATTGGTGTCCCTATTGCCGCATCAACACGCGCGCTCTGGCAGAGGCGCAAACGCAAGTCACAGCCGAAGGCGGCCAGATCGCGGCCATCATGCCCGACCGGGAGCATTTCACCGCCGAGCTGAAGGCGGAGTCGGACGCGCCATTTCCGATCCTCACCGATTTCGACAACGGCTATGCGCTCTCGCTCAATCTCGCCTTCTGGGTGGGACAAGACATGCAGCAGCTCATGACCATGGCCGGGTGGGACGTATCCCGCTCGCAAGGCACCGAAACGTGGCTGCTGCCGATCCCTGCCACCTTCGTCGTCGGCACCGACGGCAAGGTCAAGGCGCGGTTCCTCGATCCCGACTACCGCAAGCGCATGACCATCGAGGATTTGCTGTCCGCGCTCAGGACCGCGCGCGGGGCCGCGCACTAGACTAAAATCGTAGACAGACGCCAGCTTACACGTCCAATCCTTAACGTGGCGAGGACCAAAAACTAGCCGAAGGTGATCATCATATCTTTGCTTTAATAAAACTTGTAGTGCCGTCGGAGCTACAAGCTTGGTCGAAGCCCTACTTAGGGTCGTGGAAGCTTAACCAGCGGCGTCACTTCTTGTAGCCGACGTAGTAAGCGCCAATGATTGCACCTGACGCGTCTTTGATCGGCTCGTAAGCGGCGATGTAGGGTGTCCCAAGAACCGGATTTTCCCCCGAGTAAGCATTGCCCGCTTTGATCGACTCAAGTGCCGGACCGGCCATAACTGTTCCAATCGCACGGCCGCTTCCATCCGGCTTCGGCACGTTCGACGCGACGCTAATGAATTCGTCGCCGCCCTTGACGAACAGCGTTGCGGTCATTCCTTGCCCGCCTTCCTTGGCGACCTCATCGACCACGGTGAAGTTGTTGTTCATCTTGGTAGTGCCAAAATACAAGGCAGGAGCATCCTTGCCGCCAACCGCGTCCATCCCCTCAATCTTTGGCGCTCCCAATTTCGCCGTGTCTGCTTTCAAAGCCACCATCGCTTTGACATCTCTTGCATCCTGCGCATTGCCAGCGCTTGGCGCCAGCATGGAAGTTGCAAGAAAGCCAACTGCAAACACTATCGGGATAATGGGTTTCATTGGTTCCTCCTTGAGTGAGCGGCGGTCCTAAGCCTGCTCATCATGCCGCCGCGGACCAAACGTCCGCCGAATCATGGCTTGGCACCGATCCAACGAGTCGAGCCGGCGGCTGGATGCCATTCCCGGCATTGGCCCGGCGCTGGCTACGGCGCTGGTCGCCAGCGTCCCTGATCCCAAGGTATTCCGCTCGGCACGGAACTTCTCAGCCTGGATCGGGCTCGTGCCAAAGCAGCACTCAAGCGGCGGCAAGGACAAGCTTGGCAGTATCAGCAAGCGCGGGCTCTTCTGAGGGCTCACCACACGAATTCCAAACTTCAGAGAGGCGCGGATCACTTCGAAGAACACCAGCACGGACTAGCTTTTTGACGCTCCCACCTTTGAGAGCCAGTACCCGATCAATATCAGTCTTCCGAACTGCATTTCGACATTGCAGCCGCTAGTGCACGGCTAGACTAGGCGGCGTATCGCGTCCAATCGTAAGCACGTAGCATCTTCATCATGGCCGAGGCCACGGCCGTGCGCTGCCGACCCGCCACGCCGTAGAGATAAATGGTGCGCTCGAGCTCGAGGCCCTCGACTCCAATACGGGCCACGGTGGCCGGGGTCACCGTGCTGCGCGGTACCAAGGCCACCCCGATACCGGCTTCGAGCAGAGAGAGAAGATCGCCCTCGGCGCCCACCTCGTGAAAACGGGTGACGTCGAAATCCTGCGCCCGCAATAAATCGAGCAGCGATTCCGTCGTCTCGCAATAGGCGCGGATCATCAGCCGTTCTGGCCTGAGGTCGTCGAGCGACACTGATGGGCGCGCGGCCAGGGCATGGGCGGTGTGCACCAAGAGTTGAAAGTCCTCGGTGAAGAGGGGCCAGCGATCGAGCCGCTCCCACTCATCCCCGATCTGCGCGGCAAGGCCAAGCTCCACGTCCCCGCGCTTGAGATTATCGAGCACGTCGGCGCCGTTGCCGCGTAAGATCTTGAGGTCGAGGCCTTCGAACAATTTGCCGAGCTCGACCACGTGAGGCGTGACCAGCGACGGATCGATCGTGTTCGACACCGCCAATCTGAGCGAACCGACTTCGCCCTTCTTGATGGCCGAAGCAAGCGAGCGGGCGCTGATGGCGCTGTCGTAGCACTGCTTCAGAAGCGGCAACATGCGCTGGCCGAGCTCGGTCAGCTGGGCCTGCGGGCGCTCACGCCGGAATAGGTCTCCGCCGAGCTCGCCTTCCAGCTGGCGGATCGCCCGAGTGAGCGAAGGCTGGGCGACATGGCATTCCTCCGCCGCGCGCGTGAAATTGAGCACCCGCGCCACCGCGAGGAAATAGCGGACCTGATGCATTTCCATGGGGATGCGCCCGCCGTCCTAACCGGCACCCGGAAGAAGGACCGAAGCGCAGTCGTGACCGCCCGCGCGGCCGGCCCGAGTCGAACAGGCTTCGGCCCGGTGCCTCGCCACGCCAATGGTCATTGGACTGGGAATGCTTGGTTCGCGCCTTCTTGAAGCCCGGTTTTACGCTTGTGGGGGCTTCGCCGTCGAGATGATTTGACCCATTTGCTTGCTTTTTGACAAGCAACATTGTGGCGGATCCGGCCCGTTTCCCGCCGTCTGCCGGCGCGCCCCACGGCCATAGCGCTCCCCTATCGACTCCGTAGCCAACGGGCATTTCCCGCGCTCCCCTGCTACCATCATGATTGGCTCGAAGACAGCGTGGGTCCGCCCCCCCGGCAAGCCTCGCCGGACACCTGACCAAGGAGCACTGCACCATGAACATCGCCGTGGCTGAGCGCCGGGCTTCGCCCGCGCCGACTTTCCTCAAGGACAAGGTGTCCTTGATCACCGGCTCCACCAGCGGTATCGGGCTCGGCATTGCCCGTGCCCTCGCCGGGGCGGGATCCGCCGTAGTCCTCAACGGTTTCGGCAAGCCGGAGGAGATCAAGGCTACCCAGGACGCCATCGGCGCCGATTTCGGCGTTCGCGTCGCCTATTCCGCCGCCGACATGTCGAAGCCGGACGCGATTGCCGAGATGGTCAAGATGACCCTCGACAGGTTCGGCAGGCTCGATGTCCTGGTCAACAATGCCGGCATTCAGCATGTGGCGCCGTTGCAGGAATTCCCCGCCGCCAAATGGGACGCCATCATCGCCATCAATCTCAGCTCCGCGTTTCACACCACGCGCCTCGCCCTTCCCAGCATGATCGCCAACAAATGGGGCCGCGTGATCAATATCGCGTCGGCCCACGGGCTGGTCGGCTCGGCCTTCAAGTCGGCCTATGTCGCCGCCAAGCATGGCATGTTGGGCCTGACCAAGGTGACCGCGCTCGAAACCGCCGAGTTGGGCGTGACCTGCAACGCCATCTGCCCTGGCTACGTCTACACGCCCTTGGTCGAGATGCAGATCGAGGGGCAGGCCAAGGCCCACGGCATCCCGCGCGAGCAGGTGATCCGCGAAGTCCTCCTGGCGCAGCAGCCGAACAAGCGGTTCGCCACCACCGACGAGCTCGGCAGCATCGCGGTGTTCCTCGCTTCCGACGCCGCCGCCTCCATTACCGGCACCGCCATCCCTGTTGACGGAGGCTGGACCGCGCATTGAGCGGAAGCGCCAACATGATTGGGAGCCGACCATGAACAAGACCAAGAACCTCTCGCCCCTGGAAGCGGTCAACACCATTCGCGAGCGAAACAACGGACAGGTCGCGCTCGTGCTTCAGGGCGGCGGCGCGCTCGGCGCCTATCAAGGCGGCGTTTATCAGGCGCTGCATGAAGCCGGCATCGAGCCTGACTGGATCATCGGCACCTCGATCGGCGCCATCAACGCCAGCATCATCACCGGCAACAAGCCCGAAGACCGCCTGTCCCGATTGCGGGAGTTCTGGCGCCGGGTCGAGCGCTCGGATTTCTGGGGCGCTTTTCCGGCCTGGACCGGCGTGGCCGACGCGCTGTCCTCCTGGAGCACGCTCGCCAACGGCATCCCCGGGTTCTTCGAAGTCAACCCGAGCGCCTTCCTTGGCGCGCATGTTCCGCTCGGCGCCGACCACGCCGGCTACTACTCGACCGGGCCTTTGCGCCAAACGTTGGAGGGACTCGTCGACTTCTCGCTGATCAATCAGAAGCGTCCGCGGCTTACGGTGGGCGCCGCCCACGTGCGGACCAGCATGATGCATTATTTCGACTCTCGCGACATGGAGCTCACGCCCGGCCACATCATGGCCTCCGGCGCCCTGCCTCCGGCCTTTCCGGCCGTGCGCCTCGACGGCGAGCTCTATTGGGACGGCGGCATCCTGTCCAACACGCCGACCGAATGTATCTTCGAGGATTATCCGCGCCGCAACGCGCTCATCTTCGCGGTGCATCTTTGGCACCCGGCCGGTGACGAGCCGGAGACCATCTGGCAGATCCTGCATCGCCACAAGGACATTCAATATTCGAGCCGGATCACCAACTACATCGTCCGGCAACGCGAGACGCACAAGCTTCGCCATGTCATTTCCGAGCTTCTGAAATATATCCCCGAGGAAGAGAGGAAGAGCCCGGTGGTGAGGGAGTTGGCCGGCTACTCCTGCCGCACGCGGATGCATGTGGTGCGGCTGTTGGCGCCGCGCCTCAAGAACGAAACGCATATCAAAGACATCGACTTCTCATCGGCGGGGATCTGCGCCCGCTGGGAGGCGGGCTACGCAGATACCAACCGCGCTCTTGCGAGGCAGGCGTGGCTCGAGGAATGCGATCCGCTTGAGGGCGTGATCCTGCACGAGCCGCGGGCCGGCGCCGAACCCCAAGCCGAAGCGGAGATGGGCGGGGCCGTCACCGTACCCGCCGAGGCGCCGAGGCGCGCCGCCGAATAGGAGAGGGGACCATGGGCGCATGCACAGCCATGTCGGCCGTCCAGCTCCTCGCCGGGGCGTTCACCTTCCTGGCGGCGGTGATCTCGCTCGATGTGTTCTGGGTCAGGACCCCCGACGAGCTGCGCGGCGGCGATATCAGCGGCGCGCTCAAGAAGCGGAGCTGGCTCAATGCGCTCGTTGCCGCTGGCGCGGCCGGCGCCGTCGTCCTGCTGTTCCTCTGGGTCAGCACCTGCTCGAATGGCGCCTTCTGACCCTTGCCTCGCCGTCTCCGGGCTAGCCGCGACGGCAAAGAAAAAAGCCCGGCTTGCCGCCGGGCTCTTCTCACTCAAGACATTTCCCATTCAGCACCGTTACAGGTGCGAGCGGCAATCCGAAACCCCTACTTGACCGAGGTCGGCGGCAACTCCGTGCTGTAAGCCTGCTGATGGTGGAAACAGCCGCCAAGCGCGATGGACGCGGCGATGACGGCGAGAGCAACGATAACGCGCATGACTGATCCCTCTGACTTGGTCCTTAACCTTGACATGGTTTACGCGAGACTTCGCGCATCTCACCGCGTCACGCTTAGAAAAGCGTTAATGAGCGCACCAGTTTGGGACGTGGCGCAGGCTCCGACCGAACAGGCCTAGCCGGAGACCCTGGCAGTCTCGCCCGGCGCCATCGGCGTCTTGAGGAAGACGGCGAGCAAGGCCGCGACCAGGAGCGCCGCGGCGATGCCGAGGACGCAGGCCTCCCAGCCGAACATGTCGAAGATCAGCCCGAGCACGGCGCTGCCGACCAGGCCGCCGAAGAAATAGCTGGCGAGATAAAGCCCGCTCGCCGCGCCGCGATCGGAGGTCGCGGCACGGCCGACGAAACCGGTGGTGCAGGCTTGGGCGAAGAATGTCCCGGCCCCGACCAAGACCATGCCGAGCAGCACGGCCGGCAGGGTCGGCAAGACGAGAAGAGGAAGACCGACAGCGGCCACGCCGAGCGCCGCCCAGAACGTGCGCCTGGTGCCGAACCGGCTCACGGCGCGTCCGGCGAGAGGCGTGGTCGCCATGGCGGGAACGAACACGAAATAGACGAAGCCGAGCGTCATGGCGCCGATGCCGAGCGGGGGCTGCACCAAGACGAAATTGACGAAGGTGAACGTGCCGATGAACGCGAACAGGATGCAAAAGCCGATGGCGAAGCTCGCGCGCAGGGCGGGATTCTTCAGATGCATGAGCCAGGCGTCGAAATGCGACTCCATGGCCGGTGTGACGCATTTCATGCACGGCGTCTTCTCGATGGTGAAATAGACCAGCACGGCGCCGAGCAGATTGAGAACCGCGAAGAAATAGAAATTGCTGGCAAGCCCGAAATGGTCGGCGACACCGGCCGAGAGCAACCGGCCGATCAGGTTGCTGGCGACATTGCCGGTGATGTAGGCGGCAAAGGCGCTGGCCGAATCGGCGGCGCTGTAATGCTCGCCGAGATAGGCGAGCGTGAGCGTGAAGGCCGCCGCCATGCACAGCCCCTGCAGCACCCGCAAGATGGTGAAAGTGGTCAGATCAGGCGCGTGCGCGAGCAGGGCGGTGGGGATGGCGAGCAGGACGAGGCTGATCAGGATTCCCTTTCTGCGGTCGATCTCGCGGCTGAAATAGCCGATCGCCAAGCCGGAAAACGCCATGCCCAGGGTGCTGGCATTGACGGCAAAGCCCATGGCGGCGGGGGTCACGCCGTAATGGCGGGTGAGCGAGGGAAGAATGGCCTGCGTTGCGAACAGATCCACGACGGTGAGGAAGGCCGTGAGCCCGATGATGATGGAGCGGAGGAACACGCCGCTGGAATGTTCATGCCGTTCGCTCTCGGTCATGTCCATCGCATGGGCGGCTTCGGTCATGGCGCGATACCTCGAGGCGAAAAGAGCCGGATGTAACGCCCGGGGGGAGAGGCGTTACATCCGGGTCGGGGGGGAGGGATTACATGTTTTTGTCGTTCGGGTCCTTCAGCAGGTCGGCGGAAAGCAGCACGACGGTCGTGTCGCCGAGATTCTTCCACCAATGCGAAACGTCCTTGGTTTCGGCGACGACCTCGCCGGCCTTGTGCAGGATCGGCGCGGCGCAGTTGCTGGCATATTCGTGAATCTCGCCTTCGACGACGTAGATGATCGCCGGCCGGTCGCCGTGGCTGTGCCACGGCACGACGCCGCCGGGCTCGATGACGAGCTTGCGCATGCGGAACTTGCGATCCTCGATGCCCTGCTCCTGCGCGACATCGACCATGGCGATGACGGTGTCTGTGACGCCGACGGGCTTCAGATCGACCTTCTCACGCGCGTCGGCTTTCTTCTGGTCTGCGGGGCATTCGCCGGCGAAAGCGCTCGAGGCCATCAGGGTGGCTCCCAGCGCGATACCGGCAATTAAGACTGTGCGGCCGAACCGGCCTTTCGTTCTCGATTGCAACATCTCGGTTCACTCCTTCTGGCTAGTGCTCCGGCCGAAAGGAACGGCCGCGGCGATAGGCGAAGGATCGGCCGAAGCCGCCGCAAACGGAAATGCCGGTTGGCTTCCAACTCGATAGCCGAACGCTATCCGGTGCAGCGAATGCACCCATTCGATAGCGACAAGGTATTGGCCGATCAGGGGTATCCGAACCTACCTTGGGGTCATCCCGAACGGACACATGGCCATCCGTTCGAAGCTTCCGACCCTCAAAGGCCACCCTGAAAGGAGACTTGAAATGAAGCAGCTTCTGATCGTTCTGACCCTGGTCGTCGCCTCAGCCGCGCCCGCCATGGCCGATGGTTTCCCGAACCCCTACCAGACCAGCCGTTAGTGAGGACAACGGGCAGGGCGCGAGCCTTGCCACTCTGAAAGGAGAACCCCAATGAAGACCCTTTTTCTTGCTCTCGCCCTCGTCGTCGCGACCGCAGCGCCGAGCGTGGCGATCGAATTCAACAACAGCACCGTTAGCGGCGGTTTCGGCCGTTAAGACGAGTGGGTCACGCCGCGTGACCCGCTCCACTCGGAAAAGAATCGCGGGCGCTCTCCCTGAGGCGCCCGCATTTTTTTGCGCGCCAGTTCCAGGCCGGGTCCTGACCGCATCAAGCCACGACTAGCCACAACCTCCCCGGGGAAATATGCTGTGTACAACTCAAGAGGAGGTTGCCATGTACCTAGCAAGCAGCATCGCGAATATCGCCAAGGAGGCCAACTCGGTCGCAGGTTATGGGCTCGACCCTGAGTTTGCCGAAGCGCTCTCATTGCTACTCGCCAAATGCCGCGCCGCGGGTCTCGACTTCAGAATTTCCCAGGGCCTGCGCACCCCGCAGAAGCAAGCTGAATATTATTGCAGCTGGCAAAAGCGTCCGCCTGCAATGATCGACACGGTTGCGCGCAAGATGGAGAAGGACGGCGCGCCTTGGCTCGCATCGGTCTTGCGATCCTACCGGAATATGCCACGGCGCCCAGGATGGCTTACCGGCGCGCTTCCTGGTGCAGGATGGCATCAGTGGGGGCTCGCCGCCGATTGCTACTGCTATCGCAACGGCAAGATGGTTGGAAACGGCAGCGATCCTGCCTACAAATTCTATGCCGACGAGGCCATCAAGCTCGGGCTCACCGCGGGCTACTAATTCACCAGCCAGGATTCGGGCCACGTACAGGGTCCGTCGGCCGCCGGCGCCACCGCAATCTACAAATGGTCGCATATCGACAGCGTGATGAAAGAGCGCTTCGCCGACAAGGAAGTTGCGGCGGTTGCCTCGGGAAAGCGCGCGGCGCCCATCACAACAGTCCGGACCAAGAGCATCGCTGCTATCCCAGACTCGGTGCCCTTTGCGATGAGGTCGATGGCCGTGGCAGCAGCCGGCCCGTTTTTCAAAGACGATCCAATGCTCGCGAACAGCCGGCTCGAGCCCGACTCCATCTACAAGCTGCCGTCGAATGACGGGACCTTGAAGCGGATGGCGCAAACCTACAATGCCATTGGCGGCTTGGTGGACACGTTCGGGCGGCACCTCGGCATCGACCCCGTCGCCGTGCTCGCCGTGTGGTACGTGGAAAGCGGCGGCCGCACCTTCACGCCCGGCAGACCGGTGCTCAGATTCGAGAACCACAAGTTCTTCAAGTATTGGGGGGTCGATCACGAGCCGCTATTCGACAAGCATTTCCAATTCGGCGGTCATGCGGGCATACCCGGGGCCACGTATAAGAACCACAAATTCCGCATCAAGCCGGCCGATCCTTGGCGCCCAGCTCACATCGACAGTCAAGATCGCGAATACGAGGTCTTTGCGCTGGCCGAGAGTCTCGGGGGCCGCGAGGCGGCCAGCCTGTCTTCGAGCTTCGGCGGTCCGCAGATCATGGGCTTCAACCACGACGCCTGCGGCTATGCCTCGGCATCGGCGATGGTTGAGGCTTTTGGCGCCGATCAGCGATGGCAAGTGCTCGGTTTTTACGACTTCTGCAGGGACAAGAACCTCATCGACGAGGTTAGAAACAAACAATGGGTCAGGATCGGCCAATTCTATAATGGTAACGCCGCGGTCTACGCCCCCTTGCTCAAGGCAGCTTTCAACACCAAGCAGGCGCTTCTTGCCCTGTCCAAAATTCCGAATCCGCCGGCGGAAGTAGCGGCGGCTTTTGGCGGTCTCCGGAAGGGTGGCAGCCAAGCCGAAGAGGGCGGCCAAGCCGAAGAGGGCGGCACGGCGTTCGAAGCGCACCGCCGCCAAGATGAAAAGAGCGGCGAAATCAAAGCGCGCAACGAGAACGCCGCGAGCGTCCGTCAAATCGAGAAGATCGCGCCGCCGCGCCGCTTAACCGGAAGGCGGTTGGGTCCTAGCGGCTCTTGCCCTTGAAGGCGCGCGTGCCGGGCTTGCCCGCTTTCGAGCGCGGCCGCGATTTCCGCAAAGCCGCGAGCGGAATCTCGCGATTGTGCGGGCCCATTTCGTCGAGCGAAGGCTTGTGCGGCCGGGTGAGATCGGTCTCCGCCGCCGCGCGTTCGAGGTCCGCCTGGCGGGCGAGGGGATCACTGGCGACGGCGAGCTCCATCTGGCGCAAGCGCTTGACCTCGTCCCTGAGCCGCGCCGCTTCCTCGAATTCGAGGTCGGCGGCAGCCGCGCGCATCCGCTTCTCCATGTCGGCGATGACGCTTTCGAGATTGTGCCCGATCAGCGCCTGGTCCTCTTCGGCGAAGCCGATTCCGGCATCGACCAGAACATGGTCGCGCTCGTAGACGCTGGCGAGGATGTCGCTGATATTCTTCTTCACGCTCTCCGGCGTGATTCCGTTCGCCTCGTTCCATGCCGCCTGCTTCTCGCGCCGGCGATTGGTCTCGGCGATGGCGCGTTCCATCGAGCCGGTCATGCCGTCGGCATAGAGGATCACGCGCCCGTCGACATTGCGCGCGGCGCGGCCGATGGTCTGGATCAGAGAGG
>Ga0187892_10003499_pt1 | contig 28562 bp, 28 predicted proteins | sample MA1701073metaG_FD_139345 | JGI IMG/M metagenome (GOLD analysis project Ga0187892, IMG submission 139345) | Bio-ooze microbial communities from a basaltic lava cave in the Kipuka Kanohina Cave System on the Island of Hawaii, USA - MA170107-3 metaG ... | reverse complement strand
GTAGCAAGGTTTATCTCGTGTTATCTGAATCATCAACGCAAGCGGCGGCATAGCCGCAAAAATTAGGGAGAGCCTCACGGCGTGGCCGAGCACACGCCGCACATCGAAGGGCAAAGCCCTAAAAAAATTGCTGGTACTGAACATTCAAAATAGACTTTAACCGATCGCGTTTCAATTAGAAAGAGGCGAATTTTAATGCAAATAGGTATTACACAAGATGTCGAAGGTACCCCCCCCCTTCAAAGTTGGCGATTCGGCAGCAGTTGGGTCGGTTCCCTAACCGATCTGTCTCAGCGTAATTCTCTTTTTACTTCTAATCTAAGCATTCTCGAAGTGCTAAGTGCCTTTAATGCCAGCTACTCAGAGTTAGGATCGAGAGCTTCGCGGAGTGCCAAAAGTTCGGGAAGGACAAGCTGATCCTTCGTCCTGTTGGCGGCTTGCTTTGAAGCGATTAAAGCATCCAAATCGAGAACCTTTACGATCCGGTCATAAATCGTAAAATCGACCGACTTATCTTTCGCAACGGTGTAGTCGCCGACACCGGCAACTTCAGCCAGTAGATCGATATCGCCAATCGTCGTGCTGAATGTAAAATTCGTGCCGTTTCGCAGGGTGCTTTCGTCAAAGATAAAAGGCAATTCCGCCGGAAGACCTCTCGCACGAGGCTTGAACTGCTGTAGGGCCGCACAGAGCCTGACAAGATTTGCACTTGTTCTCGAATAGCAAAAATCTAGATCCTGCGTCACGTAGGCCGAAGAATGAAGCGTAATGGCTACTCCGCCGATAAGGACAAATTCGACATCATTATCTACTAAAGCGGTGACCGCTTCTTTGAGTTCGATCATTTAGCCTTAACCCGCGCCTCTCTCGCTTTATCTAGTTCGACAAAAAACCTCATCACCGACTGTAGATCGTCAATACGCTGTTGTGGAGTTTTTCTCAGTGCACTTACGATCAGCGTGAGATCTATCCCAAATTCTTTTGCCTCGGCGATCTTGCTTCCGGGACGCGGGTTGAGCAGCTTTTCTTCGGGCGTTCTCATAAATTTATTTTAGCTCAAAACGGCTGTAAGTTGCGGTCAAGTTTGTAAAAAGTGACTGGCTGAACGAGCGTTAGATATTTATCCGATTCCTCAATCGATGCGCTCGGTTTCGCCAAATTATCAGCTCGGCCAGAGCCAGGTTCGGCACCCAGCCGAGCCATGCGACGGCGCGATAAACGTCCATCGGAGGCAGGCCGTCGATGGTGTTGTTGATTCCCCACTTCCACGCGCGAAGCGTAAGAGCCGAAAGCGTGAGGGCAAAGCTGCGGATCATGTATTCGCGATGAGCGGCATAGTCGCCTTGCTTTGCTTTTTGCACGGCCTTGGCAGTGAAAAATATCCAACCAACAGCGAGGATGATGAACGCTGCCTTAGACGTTATTCCGCCGTTCGCATAAAAACCCATCAGCAATCCCGCCGGCCCGGTTATGAATAAAACATTGACCGCGTAAATATATCCGAACATGCGATGCAGTTTCGGATTTCCGTCTCTGATCTTTTTAGAAAATTGCGTAAATCCGGCGAGCAGAACCCAGATGCTTGCATAGACATGCACGAAAAACGCAATTCGCCAATGATCTATATCGATGTAATCCTGCTTGATCTGGAGGAACCCGACGTCGGTTTTATACGGAATGTAAGCGACCGAGATACGGACCATTTGCCAGGCGAAAAACGCGAGCGTGAGCAGCAAACCGACGTTCAACGCATCTGTCCGGTTGAAATTTTTTTTAACTTCGGGTAATAATGAGCCACTATCCATATGAAAAAATCAATTATCTTTATCGTCGCCGCGTCTCTCTCGTTCGCCTGTAATCTAAAGGATAAAGCAGGTAAGGTCGATAATAACATCGGCGCGCCGGCAGCCAATACCGTCGTCTCGGATACTGCTCCGTCTTACGTCACGGCAAATGTCGAAGCGCAGAAGATTCTCGGTTCGTATGTCGGAGCATTCGGCGACAACAAGATCACAATGCTGATCACTAAGATCGAGGGCGACACGATCTCAGGCCGCACGATAGTCGGCGGGAATGACCGTCCTTTCGATGGCAGCTTCACGCTCGAAAACGCGGTCGCGACCGTTGAGGCAAAGGAGCCCGGCGACCACAAAGACGACGGCGTCTTTAAGTTCACCGTCTCGTCGAGCGACCCGAGCAAAGTCACCGGCACGTGGAAAGCAAACGATGCTAAACGGCCCGAAAAATCCTACACGCTCGACCGACGCAAATTCGAATACAAAGCTAATGTAGGCGGCTGGCCCGAGGGATCGACCAGGCTCTTAAAGACTTCAGATGTCGAGAATCTCGGCGCAGGCGAACTCCAGATGATGCGCAACGAGATCTTCGCCCGACACGGTTATTGCTTCAGCAGAAAAGAAATGCGCCAGCGATTTGAGAATGAGGAATGGTACGTCCCCGACACCGTCGACATCCGCGGCCGCCTCACCGAAATCGAGAAAAAGAATATCGCCCTAATAAAACGCTACGAAAAATACGCCGAGGAATACGGCGACGAGTACGGTCGGTAGTTTTGCCGGGCAGGCAACGCGAAGAATTGCCGCGATAAAACGGTAGGCATGAGTGCCGAAGCTTTCACGATCAACATGCGGCGCGTCAAAGAATATTTATAACATCAAATCCCGCATCTCGTGCCGCCTCGCCAAGCCGATTATCCGCAGTGATAAAAGGGCGATTTCGCGGGCGTTCGTTACACCAGCGAAGCGCGGCGGCGAGTTGGAAGGAATCCAATGCTCGTAAACCGTATTTCTCCGGCAACTCAACGGCGATCGACAGAACTCGGCTTGTCGGGTCCATGATCCGCGCGTTCGTCCTGAAAGTAACCCATCGCTTTATTCCGGAGCTGAAGTCGCGTGCTGTAATCGCGTTCTCTCGCTTGAGTCTGGCGAATCCGCTTCTTACCTCGATCTCGGTGCCCCACCAGATGGCCACCTTTTTATATTCCCTTGCGGTCCGTCGAGCGGCCGCTGACGTAGCGTGCGCGCACCAAAGCGGCATGATGCCGCTCGTGTCCCAAAACGCGCTTTCAGTCTTCATATCGCTCTTCGAGGATCACATCTACGGCACGATTGCCCTTTACTTTTAGGAGTTTTGCTCTAAAAAACGATTCCGGAAGAACTCCATCGCCCTCAGGCAAAGTCATGGCACCTTGCGCGACCAATTCCATTTCTTCAGCGTCGTAGTCATCGGTATTTCGCAGCGGAACCAGCTTGGCCACAGGGCGGTTGCGCTCGCTCACAAGAATCTCCTCACCACGCTTCACATCAGCAATATACTTGCTGATACTGTTTTTGAATTCGGCGATGTTTGCGGTTTTCATAGTCTTGATAATAGTGGGACAATGGCGCTCGTGTCCCAAAACGCAACGTCAGTCTTCATATCGCTCTTCCAGAATCACTTCAATAGCACGGTTACCGGGAACGTAAGGCAGGTCTTCGTCCCAAAACGAATCGGGCAGTGGTTCATCGATCTCTGCGGGTTCAAGAATTCCTCGAGCGATCAGATCTCGCTCCTCGGCCTCGTAATCGTCCTCGTCGTATTTGAAAGGCACGATCTTCGCGATGGGAACATTACGCTCCTTGACCAGAATCTCGTCGCCTCGTTTTACGGCAGCAAGGTATTTGCTAAGACCGTTTTTGAGTTCTGCAATGTTCGCGGTTTTCATACATGGCCATTATGGCCAACTTGGCCAAGTTGGTCAAGTAAGACTTTATAAGCTTAAGTTTTGTCTATTGAAGACAGTTTTTAGCCCCGTTCGATTATTGCGAACAGGCCATTTGCGGAGACGATATTTGATTCGAATTCTAGCTGCGCTTTTGCAGGACCGGTTTTGCACCGGGAACGACGACGGATTGGTTGTCGTCGTAGAAGAGCAGAGTTCCGCCGAAGCCGATCGCCCAGCCGCGGTTGTCGCGAAAGAAAACTCGCTGCAGAGAATGTGTTACGTTCGAGCGGACATCGGACCACGATCTGCCGCCATCGCGTGTTCGGACGATGATTCCGTTTTCGCCGACGGCCCAACCGTGTGTCGAACTGGTGAACGTCACGTCGTTGAGATCGGCGGTGACGGTTGATTGCTGTTGTCGCCAGAGGCGTGCTCCGCCGTTTGAGTGAAAAATCCTTCCCTTTGAGCCGACGGCCCACGCACCGATTTTTGATCCGCCGAAATGCACGGCGTTAAATCGCGTGTCGCTCTCGCCGAGCAGCGTCGCTTTGTCCCACGTCAAACCCGAATCTTCGGTAAACATGATCGTGCCGCCCGCACCGACGATAGCGCCGATCGCGTTGTCGGAATATGCGCCGTCGAGCAGTAAGAAGTGAATGGCCGTGCGATAACGTTTCCAAGTGATGCCGTCGTCCTGCAGCTTGTAAAAAATACCGCCCTCGCCGAACGCGCGTCCCGATCCGTCGCGGCGAAACAGCATCTTTGTCACACGTTCGCGACCGGCGTCTTCGAGCTCGATCTTTTCCCAGTTGCGACCGCCGTCGGTCGTTTTGCGCAAATACGACGTTGGTTCTTTGCCGCGATTGTAAACATTGCGCTGGCAGAGCAGCCAGCCGGTATTTTCGTCGGTGAAATATACTTGGAGAAAAGCGTCGGTCGTGAATTTCGGCTGCATCTTCCAGCTCGTGCCGCCGTCATCGCTTATCATGATCACGCCGTCGCTGCCGACGATAAAGCCTTTGCTCTCGCTTACAAAAAATATGTCGCGAAAATACGCAAACGTATTCAGATTGCGCTTATGCCAGTCGGCCCGTGCACCGACGAAGAAGCAAAGCAGCATGATTGAAGCGAGAAAAAACTTATTGCGACCAACACTCATCACTATTCACTATTCACTATTTACAACGGGCTGCCGACCAGATATCTTATCGTGCTCGCACGACCGAGTATGTCGAATGCCTTAGAGAGCGAAAATCCTTTTCCGGTGACAAAAACCTGATCGCCCGGACTGAGATAGATCATGTCGGCTTTTCCGGCTTCCATGTCGGCGAGATTTACGACGCGGCGGCTGAGCCGTCCGTCTTTGTTATAGCTGACGAGTGCGATCTTCTTTTTATTACCGTCTTTTGTCACGCCGCCGGCATCGAGAATCGCTTCATACACGCTAACCTTGCGATCCATGACGCGAACGCCGGGCGTCGCAACATTGCCCATAACGCTGTAACGCGTGGCCATCGCTTTGTCGAGAGTGACCGTGACTTTTGGGTCGATGATAAATTCGTCGAGTTTCTTTTGAATTTCCGCCGCGACTTCCTCAACCGTTTTTCCGGCGACTAAAATACCGTCGCGAACGAGCGGATACGAAATGCGCGCGTTCGGCGGAACGGTGATGCCGGTCTTGCAATAGTCGGGGCACTGACCGAAAACCTCGACCGAGATCTGATCGCTCGGACCGAGTCGATATTCCTTAAGATAATTGTCGTAATACGGAATGATCGCGTTCTCCTCAGCGGTGCCGTCGCTACGCGGATCTTCGTCCGTCACGGTCGGCGCCGGGATCGGCACTGTTTTTTCCACGTCCGATTTTTGTGACTTTTTGCCGTCTTTTAATTTCGGCTCGCTCGTCTGTCCGGCGACAAATGCGCACGTCAAGACGACGGCACAAAGACTCGCAGAAATTCCCTTGAGAAACACTATTGCTTTCATTTTAATTCCTCTCGCACACATAAAACTCTCATTAAGCCCCACGCTCCAGAACTATCGACCGCCTTTGCCGAATAAAACCGTTTTGATCGTCTCGAAGACGATGACCATGTCGAGCGTAAGGCTCTGATTCTTGATGTAATAAAGATCGTATTGCAGCTTTTGAATCGCGTCGGCGACCGATGCTCCATACGGATATTTGATCTGCGCCCAGCCGGTCAAACCCGGAGCGACGAGGTGACGATGCTCGTAATACGAGATCTCGTTTGCAAGCTGCTCGACAAAATGCGGACGTTCGGGTCGCGGGCCGACGAAGTTCATCTCGCCTTTTATGATGTTCCAAAACTGCGGTATCTCGTCGATGCGAAGTTTGCGAATGACGCGACCGACACGCGTGACACGTTCGTCGTTTGTCGTCGCCCAGATCGGTTTACCGTCAGCCTCGGCGTCCAATCTCATCGAGCGAAATTTTATGACGTTAAAGATGCGACCGTTCTTTCCGACGCGCTCTTGTTTATAAAAAAGCGGGCCACGCGATTCGAGTTTGATGAGCAACGCGGCGAGAACGGCGACCGGCAAAGAAACAACCAAACCGATCAACGCAAGCACACGATGAAACAATTCTCTGACAACCGATTTGATCGGCGTGTCGCGACGACGACCGGCAAATATCAGCCACGAAGGCCGCAGCATATCGACGTGAACTTTACCCGTGATGCGTTCGAAGAACGAAGTGCATTCTTCGATTGAAATGTCGCCGGCGAGACTCATTTTTAATAATGCTTCGGTCGGAAAAGCGCCGCGACGTTCGCGAACGGCGATCACGACGCGGTCGATCTTTTCTGCGCGAATAACTTCTTCGAGCTCGTGTGCTTTGCCTAAGATTATCGATTGACCCAGCTTTTGACGCGGCTTTGCACCGTTTTCCGAAACAAATCCGGCGATGCGATAACCTGCGTCGCGGCGTTCCCAAACGGCTTCGGCGGTGTCGAGAGCGGTTTGACCCGTGCCGACGACGAGTATTTTTTCACCGATCTCAGGATGGCCGGTCAGCGAGTGAATGAACATTCTCCACGCGATCAAAAACACGAGAACGAGCGGCACCGATATCACAGACACGCCGCGACCGATGAGCAACTGCGGCACAAAATAGAACAGCAACGCGAGCAGCGCCCACGCGATGCCGAGAGCTTGCACCATTCGCAGCATCAGCTCGCGGCGATTCGTCATAATGACGTAATCGTAGAGATCGTAAAAATACAAAATTAGAAGACAGACGGCGGCGGCGAGTCCGATCTTTAGCCAACCGTTTCGTTCGCTGAGGTATTCGGCCGAACCGGAAAAGCCGAGTCGCACATACATCGCCAGTATGACGCCCGCAAATAAAATTGCGGCGTCGGCGATGAGCAGCGAAAATATTCTCGGACTAAACCGTGTAGCACTCATTTCTCTTTGACGTTTACGGACTCGGCGCTTCGGGGATGCGTTTGTAATTGTAATAGCCGTAGTTGTAATGCGATTCGTCCATCACCTGCTCACTCTGATTGAGCACGACGCCGAGAAAACGCTCCTTCGGCAGCGGATCGAGCACGCGATCGATGACGCTGTAACGCGTTCGATTTGCACGCACGACGAGCAACGCGGCGTCGGCCTGTTCAATAAGAACAGTCGCGTCGGTAAATATTCCGAGTGGCGGCGCATCGATAATAATGTAGTCAAACATCTCACGCGCTTCGCGTAAAATTTCCTTGAATTTCGAGCCTGAGATCAGCTCCGCAACATCCTGGCGAGCTTCGCCGCCGGGCAGGATGTGCAAGCCGGAAGGTTCGAGTTTTACAATGCAATCGCTCAAGCTGGCCGTTTCCGACAGCACGTCCGACAAGCCTTTGTCCGTCTCGATGCCGAGATAATCGGCGAGACTCGGCATTCGAAGATCGGCGTCGATGATGAGAGCTTTTATGCCGTCGGTCTGCGCGAGCATCCATGAGAGATTGAGCGCGGTTATCGATTTTCCTTCGCTCGGATTTACGCTGGCGACGACGATCGACTGCAGCTTTTGTCGCTGACCTTTATGCAAAACATGAGTTCGTAAAGATCGATATTCTTCGCAGTAACCTGAGTTCGGATTTGTGATCGCAACGAGTCGCGGCTCAACGCGAGTGGCGTCAACCGTCCAACTGACAAAGTCAGGCAGACGTTTGACGCCACTGCGCATTAAGGTATCGGCGTTCAATTTTGCCCCGGCAGTTAAGCCCGTTTCCATATCAGGGAGTGCCGTCCCGATAAAGGAATCCGGCTGCCCCATGAACGCCGAACTTGGTGTACCGATAACAAAGTCCGCTTCGCCGAGCATGTCCGGCGGCGTATTCGCCTGCCGCAAACTGCGGTCGAAGGGAACGATGTTCTCAATGTTCCTCGTCGGCATTTCACCGCCAAGTTCCTCGGTACGTTTCTTTTGCAATGCTTTTAGAATGCTCATCTTGTGTAGCTCCGCCTTGCAGACTTTTACTTAAAACTTCCTGAACGATCCGACAAAATCGTCGATCTCGAGCATCACGTCGTCCTCGACATTTTCGAAGTGAAGGCCGTTGCCGTTTGAATTGCCGTTTCCGTTTCCGTTGGTATTTCCGTTCGAAGCGTGGCCGTTCGTGTAGCCGCCCAAGTTCAAATCTTCATTGAACATTCTCGGTTTTACAGCCTCGTGACGTGCCTGGCCATACATCATGTCGTCGGCGGTTTCGGGCCGCATCGCGTTGCCCTCGACCGGCTGATCGAGTGCGACGTCGGCAGCGTGAAGAGCTTCGTTACGCGGCAGCATGTCGAGATTGTCGGCAACCTCTTCGATAATTTGGCGACCGATCGACGGCTCACCATTCGAGTAGGCGGCGAGCATCGCGTTGTCGCAGATGTTGTTGATGTTGCGCGGAATTCCCTCGGAACAGCGGTAAATAAAATCGACAGCCTCGGGCGTAAACACACTCGGCTGCTGCGAACCGGCGATCAGCAGACGCTCGGTGATGTAACGATCGACTTCCTCGACATTCGGAAACGCGTGCATGTTGCAGCGAAGTGCGACACGCTGTTTGAATTGGCGAAGATTCGGCTGATTAAGACGATCGCGCAACTCCGGCTGACCGGTGAGCACGATCTGTAAATGCTTTGCATTGTCGGATTCAAAGTTCAGCATCAGACGAATCTCTTCGAGCACGTGGTCGGACAGTTCGTGTGCTTCGTCGATGATGATCACCGTGCGGAGTCCGCGACGATGACGTTCCTCGAGCACATGACCCAAGGTCGTGAGCAGCTCGGATTTATTCGTCCAGTCCTTGATGCCGAGCATCTGCGTGACGTGATGATAAAACTCATCGACCGAAAGTCGCGGGTTAAAAACATACGCCGCCAACACACTCGAATCGAGCCGTCGCAATATCCAGCGAAGCGCCGTCGTCTTTCCCGTGCCGACCTCGCCCGTGAGCACGATCAGGCCTTTCGAGTTTTCGAGCCCGTAATATAGGCTCGCGAGCACTTCGTTGTAACTCGGCGTGAACACGATGAAGCGCGGATCGGGCGTCAGCGTGAACGGAACGTCGTCTAAACCAAAAAATTCTTTATACATAAAATCACCTCGGACTTTTTTGAAATCTGAGATCTCAAATTTCAAATTCGTCATCATCATTAAGAGATCAACCTGTCAAAAACCTTTGTCGCCTGTAGTATCAAAACGATCACCGGAATAATGCCGATCGCGGCGGCGGCGCCCGCAGCGAGTTTCAACCAACTGGAGCGCTGTATCCACGATTTTTCGCCGGCTGAGAGAAGCGGCGGCACGCTAGCGAGAACCGGAAGCTGCGTGTAATGTTTTGCGTCGTCGAGATTTTGAATCTTAAGCAGACGCGGAATTTCGAAAAACGATGCGAAGATCAAACCGATGAACAGGCCGATGCCTGCGCCGAGCAGTGTCAACATTGCCCGCTTTGGCGCGACCGGCGACTGCGGAACGTTTGCCGGGTCCTGCACACGAATTGTCTCGCCCTGCGCATTTGTCTCGACGCCGACGACCGTTTCCGCGTCGTTCTTTTTCTTCAACGTTTCGTCGTAAGTTTGTTTCGCCGAGTTGTAACGCTCTTTGATGCTCTCCAATGCAACACGCACGCTGGGAACCGTCGAAATTCGCGCTTCGAGGGCCGCGACCTGACCCGCGTTTTGACCTCGTTCTGCATCTTTTTGTCCAAGTTGTTGTTCGATCTGTCGAATCTCGGATTGCAGGCGTTCGTTGTCGTTCTCTAAACTTTTCTTTTGCAGCTCGCTCTTGCGCGCCGTCGCGGTCGTCGCGGTTTTGACAATTCTGTCTGCGCTTTTTTGCAGATTTTCGAACTCGTCGTTCACCCTCGCGATCTCGCTCTGCTTTGCGACGACAGCCGGATGCTTCGGTTTGTAAACTTTGAGCAGGTTGTCGAGTTGCGCGTTAAGGTCGGCACGACGCTTCATCAGTTCGCCGTAAGCCGCTGTGTTTTCAGGGTTTGAAGCCGTGCGAGCCGCGTCCTGCGTTTCCTTTTCGCCAAAATCCTCGATGATGCGCATCTGACGGTTGTTCGACGCGATCGCATCGCTCAAGCGTCCCTTTTGCATGATCAATATTTCTTTTTCCTTGCTGATCGTGTCGTCACGTTGGCGCAAACCCGAAAGCTGCGACACCAAACCTTGCTCCGACTCGGGCAGCGTCTGAACATTCTGCGTCATGATGTCGAGGCGTTGTTTTTCGAGATCGTCGAGTGCGGTTTTCTTTTCCGTAAGCTGTGTTTCGAAAAGTTTGTTTGTCGATTCCGCGATCTCGGTCGATGTCTGAACCTGCGCGTTTACATACTTGCTGGCAAGCTCGGCCGCGACATTGCGTGCCGCTTGCGGATCGCGGTCGCGATACCTGAGGCGAAACGCCGCGACTTTTTGATCGCCGGTTTCTTCGAGCTCGACCTTGATGTTTTTGTACATCTTCTCGATGATCAGCTCCATCGGTACGCCGGACGCGCGTTCGGATTTGTAGAGATCGTATTTTTGAACCATCGGTTCGAGCGACGAACGGCTCAACACTTCCTGGTTGATCGTCGAAAGCCGCTGCGAAAGATCTTCGCTCGACAGCGCTTGCACTAAGTTCGACGAGATCGTCGGCGGTTTGACCGTCAGCAGCGAAGTCGATTCGTAAATGCTCGGCAGACGATAAACGACATAACCGATCGCCGCCGTCAACGTGATCATCGGCAGCAGTATCAACCACTTTTCGCGCTTTAACATCGCGACTAGCTCACCGGGTTTTCTTTGTCTGAATTCAACACTCATCGTTTATCTGACCTCAGCTTTTTTCGTAATTTGCTTTTTATCTTTGTCGTCTTCGACCCGATTCAGCAGTCGGCGGACGGTCACCGCAACCGCGACGAGGACCGCGCCGAATGCGAGCAGCCCCAACGATTCGGGAATCGAAACGAGCAAAGTCGCAAGTTCTGCAATGGTAAAAAGAACAAACATCCTTCCTAATTAGAGGCTCGCGAGAACGCTCTTTGCCTCCGTAACTTCTCTCTGCGACATCGCGTTCGCGAATTTTAACGACAGCTCGACCTCGCGACGTGCCGAAGCTTTGTCGCCCGCTTTTGCGAGAGCCGCACCGAGCCGCACGCGATAACCTGCGTTCGGCGTCGTGCCATTTTTCTTTGCGATCGACTCGTCGAGAGCAACGGCTTTTTTTGCTTGCTCGACGGCGGGCGAGACCAAACCTTTTTTCAAATACACGTAAGCGAGCGTGTCGTAATAACCGGCGACCTGTCCATTTTTGCCGACGGCCATCGTCGCAAGCTGCAACGCTTCGTCGAGATTGCCGTTGGTTTCGACGATCAGCCAAGCGAGGTTGTTCGCGGCGATCGGCGTCTCGGGCGTGATCTCGAGCGCTTTGCGATAAGCAGCCTCGGCGGCGGTGATGTTGCCGCGTCCGTCCTCTAAAATGCCGAGCATCGTGTAAACCTGAGCCGACGCGCGTTTTTCGAGAACCTTGTTGTATTGAGCGACGGCTTCGTCGAGGCGATTCTGCCCGGCTAGCAAACTCGCGTAAGCCGAATACGCGGGCAGATAATTTGTGTCCAGTGAGATCGCGGTCGTCAGTTCCTTTTCGGCTGCGGCAGAATTTTTCTCGGCAAGAAAAACCGTCGAATTCAGATAGCGAAGTGCGGCGATCACATCGGCGCGGCCTGCGTTTGCACCGACGAGGCTTTCGATTCGCTCGTGCGCTTTTGCAGTCTGCTGCAGACGTATCGACGAATTTACAATGCCGCCGATCGCATCGAAGTTACGCGCGTCGAGAGCTAAAGCTTTTTCGTAAAGTTCGAGAGCGGCTGCATTGTCGCGTTCGGCAACCGAAACCTTCGCGAGGTTAACGACGGCAGCAGATGAACGCGGCGACATGCGCGTCACCTCGGTCAAATCGTTTTTCGCATCCGCGATCTTTCCGAGATCGAGATTTGCTAAACCACGCGACGAGAGTGCGCGAATTCGCAAATCGTGCAATTCTTCCGGCGTCGCGTTTTGATTTGGGACGGTTGAGTTCACTTTGGCGAGTAGTTCGTTTGCAACACGAAACGCGTTCTGGGTATTGCCCTCGGCAAAAGCCGCTTCGATCTTGAGCAAACCGGCCTTGAGATAATTCGGATGATACCTTTCGAGATCGCCGATAAATGCGTTCGCCTGATCGATCTGACCGAGAGCGATACGCGCCTGTGCGATCAAAAATAGCGCGTCGCGACCGCTCGGATATTTTTTGAGAACTTCTTCGACATCCTTCACGGCCTCGTCGGGTTTGTTCTCCTGCATTCGTAAACGTGCACGCAGCATCAACGCCTCGGTGTCGGCGTCGTTGATCTCAAAAAGCGCCGTCAACTGATCATCGACCTTCGCGACATCGCGGAGTTCGAGATAAATTTCGCTCGCTTTGTAACGGGCAAGCACATAGCTCGGCGTCTCGGCGATGATCTGTTCGAGAGTCACGACCGCGTCGTTTGTGCGATTTGCTTTGTGATAAAAATTTGCGAGAACAAGACGGCTCTCGGGACTGTTCTCTTGAATCTGAACAAGGTCGAGATATGCACTCTCGGCTTTTTCGAGCTGAGCGCTGGTGACAAAAAATTCCGCGATCGCCTCACGAGCTTCGATGCTCGCGGCGTCGATTGTCACGGCTTTTTGAAACTGAACTTCCGCCTCGGCGTCGCGATCGGCGTAGGTGAGAAAGCGGCCATATTCCGTGTAGCCGGTCACCGCCGCAGGGTTTGCCGCGATGCCGCGTGTGATCGCTTCTTCAGCCTCGATCGGTTTTTCGCGAGTCATGTAAAGGCGATGCAGACTGACGTATGACTCGATGCGAGTCGGGTCGAGGTCGATTGCTTTGTTGACTTGATCGACGACATCGGCGTCGGGCTTGCCCTGCGCGACCATGATCGACGCGGTCAAAATGTGGCCCTCGATAAAGTTTGGATCGGCTTCGAGAATTTCGTTGCGAAGCTTCTCGGCTTCACCGAGCATCGGCGGTTGGAACAGCAAAAAATAGCTGCCGAGCTTTGCCTTTGCTTCGAGATTTTTGTCGTCGAATTCGATGGTTTTGCGAAGTTCGTCGAGAACGTCGTTGAATTGACCGAGATTTTCGTATGTCCGCGCCAAGCCCCAATGCGCCGCTGCCGAATCGCTGTCCGATTCAGCCGCCGAGCGAAACTGCATCAATGCATCGTGAAACTTACGCTTCTTGAGATACTCTTCGCCCTTCGCCAAAAAGTCGGCGGTCGAATGGCCGCACGCACCAAAGATGAGGCTCAAACTTAAAAGAATCGATAGGTGAGCAAAGCGAAATGCGCGAAGTTGGCACTCTCGGTTGAACATATTTTAGTATTCCTTTGTTATTCGAGACGTTTCGCGTCGCGGCCGGGGCTCGTGCCGTTATAACCAATGCGTCTCTAAACCATTGATAAAACCGTTGTTTTATCGACGTTGAGGAAAAACAGCCAATCGAAGAGGGATTTCAGAAAATTTTGGCGATGGTTTAACCGTTGCGTGACTTGCGAATGAGGCCGGGCTTTTCTAGAATCCAGTCAATCAACTAAATATATGAAAACCAGTTTTTTGCTGTCGCTCGTTCTCTGTCTCTCGATCAATGCATTTGCACAGGCGCCTTCGCCGACGCAGGCGCCTCGACCCGCGGCCATGGCCGATAAAGAAGATCCGCCGGTTGTGACTAAGCACACGATCCGCACGGGCAGCCGGACGCTCAGCTACACGACGACGACCGGTTTTATGCCGATAAAGAACGCGGTGAGTGGCGAAACCGAAGCGCGCATCTTTTATATGGCATACACGCTCGACAGCGCGCCAGCCGGTCGGCCGTTGATGTTTTCGTTCAACGGCGGTCCGGGTTCGGCGAGCGTTTGGCTGCATCTCGGCGCGTTGGGTCCGCGACGAGTGAAGATGCTCGACGACGGAATGATGCCGCCGCCGCCATACGAGATGGAGGACAACGCTTCGACGTGGCTGACGGAGACTGACCTTGTGTTCATCGATCCGGTCGGAACGGGTTATTCGCGAGCGACGCGGCCCGAATTGGCGAGCAAGTTTTTTAGCGTTAACGGCGATATCGAAGCGGTCGGCGAGTTCATTCGAATGTATCTCGGTCGCAACGAACGTTGGACTTCGCCATTGTTTTTAGTTGGTGAAAGTTACGGCACGACGCGCGCAAGCGGTTTGTCGAATTGGTTGTTCGAACACGGCATCGCGCTCAATGGCATCGCGCTTGTCTCGACGGTGATGAATTTTCAGACGGTAAGATTCGCAAACAACAACGACATGCCGCTCGTGTTGATGCTGCCGAGCTACACGGCGACCGCGTGGTATCACAAACGTCTGCCGCCGCAATTACAGTCAAAATCGATCGACCAGGTCACGGACGAAGCGCGTCGCTGGGCGTCGAACGAATACTTGCGTGCACTGATGCGAATCGACCAACTGACGCCCGCCGAACGCACGACTCTCGCCGCGAGTTATGCCGCGTTCACCGGATTGCCAACCGATTTTATCGAGCAGCAGGATTTTCGCGTCGAGCTCGGTGAATTTAATAAGGAGCTTCTTCGCAGCCAACGCCGCACGACCGGTCGTCTCGACAGCCGCTTTAAGGGAATCGATCGCGACGCCGGCGGCACAAATCCTGACAGCGATCCTTCAATGAATGCGATTCGCCCGCCTTACACTGCGGCATTTAACAGTTACGTTCGCGGTGAACTCGGCTACAAATCGGACGTGGAATATTACATTCTCGGCGGCGGCATCACGAGCCCTTGGAACTGGAACGTCAACAACGGCTACGCCGACACGAGCATCACGCTAAAAGATGCGATGGGCAAAAATCCGTATATGAAAGTTTGGCTGTCGCAAGGTTACTATGACATGGCAACGCCGTTCTTCGCCGCCGAATACACGGTCTCGGCGATGAATCTCGACCCGACGCTGCGTCGCAACGTGACATTCACCTACTACGAAGCCGGTCATATGATGTATATCGATGTGCGAAGTCTGCGCAAGTTTCACGCCGATGTGACGACGTTCATCGCGAACGCGGTGAAAAAATAATTTACTTCGCAAACATATTGCACGCACCGGAATCAATACGCGTTATGTATTCGAGTGCAAATCGATAGCCGACTCGGACGCTGGCGGGAATGACGTTTTCGAACTTGTCGTTCGCCGTGTGCATATACTTCGGCCAATCGTTCGAGAGCGCACTGAGTGTGATTGCGGGAATATCTTTTTCCTTAAATGACGCCGAGTCGGAACTTGCGTAAGGAATATTTAGCGGCGTGACCGTGACCTTTAGCTCTTTGCCAAGATCTTGTGCGGATTTAACCATCTTCGCACTTGAAGCGTTTTCCAAAATAACCGGATAACCCAAACCAAAACTGTCGAGATTGACCATCGAACAATAGTTCGGTCGGCTCTCTTTCGGAATTGCCTTCGCCATCACCTTTGAGCCTTTCAAGCCTTCTTCTTCGCGATCGAAAGCGGCGAAGATATAAGTTTTCTGCATATCGGCACTCACGATCGTCCTCAAAAGGTGCGAGAGAATCACGATACCCGACCAGTTATCGATAATTCCGCAGCCCTTATTGACCTTATCAAAGTGAGCGCCGACGATGACCGTCTCGTTCGACTTGCCTTTCTTTGTGAAGACGACGTTTTGAACGCCGTCCGTCAACTCGGCCTTGATCTCGCTTTCGGGTGCTCCCATTTTTACAAAAAGCTTTTTGACGGCATCGAGCCTGTCAGCGTTTTTGCACGGCCCGTTAAGATCTTCGACGAGCTCGGCCTCGGTCGAAATTCGCGGACCAACTTGTTTCGCCGGCGCCGTCTGTTGAGCCGTCGAACTGTCGGCTAAAAAAAATGTGAACAATAAACCTACGACCAGACAGGATTTAATTTTCATGTTGTGTATCTCCGTTAATCAATTGGATTGCGTGCATCAAAACCGGACGCATCACCTCGAAGCATTCCTCGACGCCTTTTGGCGAGCCGGGCAGGTTTATTATCAACGTTGTCCCTCGAATGCCGCAAACGCCGCGTGACAACATCGCCATCGGTGTTTTGTTTGCCGTCTCGCGGCGCATCGCTTCGGCGAGTCCGGGAGCTTCGCGTTCGATGACAGCACGCGTTGCCTCGGGCGTGTTGTCTCGCGGCCCAAAGCCCGTGCCGCCGGTCGTGATTATCAAATTTATATCTTCTCGCTCAGTCAACGCGTAAATCGTGTTGCGTAAATTTTCCAGATCGTCGCTCGTCACAATACGTTCGACTATTTCGGCGCCGATGGATTTTAATAGTTCAGACAGCTTATCGCCCGAAAGATCGTTGTCGATAGTTCGCGTGTCGCTGACGATGACAATTGCTGCGTTCATTGAATTCATAGCAAATGATGTTGCACAAGCCCGCGCGTAAGCAAGGGCGGTAGCGATACGTTGAGTGATCCGCCCTTGCTTACGCGCGGGCTTGTGCATCAAGCGGCCGTTACACCGACTGCGTCTAACCGGCTGCGTCGTCGGCCGTATATCACGCTCATCAAAACGCCGGCGACGACGAGCAACATTCCCGCGATCGCGAGCCAGCTTTGCGTCTCGCCAAAAAGTATCCAGCCGACGGTGATCGCGTAGATCAAACCGGTGTAATTGATGATCGCAACACTCGCGACGCGTTCGCTCTGCAATGCCCGCGTCAAAAAAACCTGTCCGATCTGCGATAACACGCCGACGAGGAGCAGCCAAACCCAGTCAAGCCCTTGCGGCATCTTCCATTCGAAAAATAAACTTACAAAACCGACAACCGCACCGACGAGCTGGAAATGCAGCACGACTGTCAAAGGATGTTCCTTCCCGCGCAGACTGCGAACAAGATTGTAAGCCACACCCGAACAAAAGGCCGAAATGACGCCGAGGGCAAGATAAAACGGTGAGATGCGTTCATCGACGCGCTCGATCAGCAAAACGCCGCCAAACGCGATCGCGTAAAACAGCCACTGCATTCCGGCCACGCTTTCTTTCAAAACAAATATCGCGATGGTCGCCGTAAAGATCGGCGAGAGATATTGTATCGTCTGCGCCGACGCGAGCGGCATATTTTGCAGCGTTAGAAAAAAGCAGAACAGCGCGGTCGTGCCGAACACGCCGCGTAATAAAAGTTGTAAATGATTTTCGCCGACGATGCCGCCCTTCTCTCGACGAAGTCCGATCACGCAGATCGATGCGGCAATTATGCAGCGAAAAAATACCGACTCCATCGCCGGAATATGCGCGACTTGCTTCACGCACACATTCGCCAGAAAAAAAGCGAGCGTCGATAAAAACATCGCACGCACGCCGACTGTGAAAAATTTTGGTTTCGATTCCAAACTACGAGGTTAATTTTTTTGAGCCGCCGCTGCAACCGCAATCGCTGCCGCAACCATGTTTGACCGAGAACGCGCGGCGTTTACACAGCAGGGTTAGCGCCGCGTAAACGATCGCAGCCGTAATGATGGCGATCACGATGATATTTTGCAACGTCATTCGAATCCTAGCGCACGGCCGGTCTGATATGTTATCAACGCAGCGATGTATGCGAGTGCGGTCATATACGCGAGCATAAAGATCGGCCACGTCCATGAATTTGTTTCGCGACGAACGACGGCGAGTGTTGACATGCACTGCATCGCGAGAACGAAAAATACCATCAACGTCAGCGCCGTGAGCGGCGTCCAGGCCGGGCGACCGTCATCCGTTTTTGCATTGCGAACGGCGGCGAGCAGCGTTTCGCTCTCTTCGTTTTCGTCTTTGCCGACGTTGTAGATGATACTCAGAGTAGAAACTAATACTTCGCGTGCCGCAAAACTTGCGATCAGCGCGACGCCGATCTTCCAGTCAAAACCGAGCGGCTCGATGACGGGCTCGATCGTGCGTCCGAGTTTGCCCGCGTAGCTGTTTTTTAGCTGCTCTGAGTCAGAACCGCCTGCGGTAACGGGCGGTTGAACGCCATCATCCACGATCTCTGTCGATTGAGTTAAACCACCCGCTACCGCAGGTGGTTCTGACTGATTTCGCGGAAAATACATCAACGCCCAAAGTATGATCGAGATCGCGAGGATAACGGTTCCGGCGCGTTTTAAGAAAAGCCATGCACGCGTGAGCATGTTTTGGAACACGGTGCGGAGATTTGGCAGACGATATGGTGGCAGCTCCATCAGAAACGGCGGCGGCGGTGCTTTTAAAATAGTTCGCTTCAGAATAAATCCAACGAGAATGGCCACGACGATTCCAAGTGTGTACATCGCCAGCATCAAAACTGCTCCAAGCGAAATAAAGCCGAGCACGGTTTGGCCGGCAAAAAACGTTGCGATCATCAGCGTGTAAACCGGCAGACGCGCCGAGCATGACATAAACGGTGCGATCATTATCGTTGCGAAACGGTCGCGACGGCTTTCGATAGTTCGCGTCGCCATGATGCCCGGTATCGCACATGCAAAGCTGGACATGAGCGGCAAAAATGCTTTGCCGTGAAGACCGACACGCGACATGAGCCTGTCGAGTAAGAATGCCGCACGCGACATGTAACCGCTGTCTTCGAGGATCGAGATAAACAAAAAGAGCAGTAAAATCTGCGGCAGAAAAACAACGACACCTCCGACGCCGGCGATGATGCCGTCGACAATGAGGTCGGCGAGAATGCCAGGCGGCACCGAAGCTCGCACAAGATCACCGAGCGCACCAAAGCCCTGTTCGAGCAAATCCATCGGCAGGCTCGCCCACGAAAAGATCGTCTGGAAGACGAGCAGCAAAATTGCAACGAGTATCACGAGCCCGAAAAATCGATGCGTCAGAATGCGATCGATCTTTTCCGAGCGGCGATGCTTTTCATGATCGCTGTGCCAAACCGATTCCTGAACGACGCGCGATATAAAATTGTAACGTGCAAAAATTTTACCGTGCGGGCCCTCTTCATCGGTTTCCTCGAATGTGTATGGAACCGCAGGCGTCGTTCCGATCACGCCTTTTACTTTTTCAATCAGCTCGTCGTGACCACGTGCCGTTTTTGCATTCACGGCAACGACCGGTGTCTTTAACATCGCCGAGAACATCTCGATGTCGATCTCGTGTTTTTGTTTTTCAAATTGATCGATCATCGTCAGCGCGACGACAACGGGCACGCCGAATTCGAAAAGTTGGGTCACAAGATAGAGATTTCGTTCGAGATTTGTCGCATCTACGACGGCGATGACGGCGTCGGGTTTTTCGGCGCCGTCTTGCTCGCCGGTGATCACGTCGCGTGCGATCTGCTCATCGAGCGACGTAGCGTCGAGGCTGTATAGGCCGGGCAGGTCGATGAGACTGGCCGCGTTGCCGTTCAGCGTCCATGAGCCGATTTTGCGCTCGACGGTGACGCCGGGATAATTCGCTACTTTTTGTTTGAGTCCGGTGAGGGAGTTGAAGAGTGTCGTCTTGCCGGCATTCGGATTGCCCGCAAGAGCTATCGTGATCTGTCGGTCATGGTTCGTATCGCTCATTCATCGTTTTGTAATTTCAAATTTGAAATTTGAAATTTAGAAGTCAAATCACGATTTCGATCGCGTCGGCCTCGCTGCGTCGCATCGCCAAACTATAACCGCGCAACCGCACCTCGATCGGGTCGCCAAACGGCGCGTCCTTTACGATCTTTAACGAAACACCCGGGATCACGCCCATCTCCAACAAACGTCGGGTCACGCGGCCCGAACCGTTAACAGCCGTTACACGCGCATCTTTGCCGTGCGGCAAGTCGGTTAAGAGAATCGTCTCATCAGTTTTTCTTTTCATCTTTCGTCACGAGAATCACCAAGATAACCAGTAAAAAACTAAAGCATATTGGTTTTCACGGCTTTAATCTCCTCGTGACTAAAATTCTAACGCAATTGAAAGTCATTTTCAATTTTTGATCGCACAAATTTTTTTAAGCTTACTTTTGAACAATCTCGGCCTGGAGTGTGCCGATCGAGAAACGCAGCGGCACGCGGCTGTCGGCTGTGCTCAGCCAGACTTTTGGTGCGAGGGCGTCGATTTGCGCGACGCCGGTTGTGATCGAGATCATCTGAGCCTGAAATTTCAATCCGTTGATCGTAATTTCTTCGGACCCCGAGGGTCGCAGAGTGAACACATGCTTATCCGAGTTCCAGAATACGGCGACGCGCGTGTCGTTGACCGATGCGCTCGGATCGCGGCTCGGTGTTAAATTGAATGAACGCATCGCGTAAATCAACGAGAGAAGAGAGTGCGTGCCGACCGGCGCGTCGAACGGTGGCGATGCACCCGGTTTGATCTGCCCCGTCCGTTTGTCGAAAGTCGCGGTGCCGTTCAAACCCGAAATTGCATTTCTAAAAATGATCTCATCCGAGCGCGGTGCGAGAGTTTCTGGATCGACGAGCGTGCGAATGTGATCGCCCTGAAAAAATAATTCTCCGTTCGGCTCGACGGTCGTGACTTCTGCGCTCAGCACGAGACTATCTTCGCTGTTTATAAGCCTTCGCTCTTTTGCGCTGAGCGTTATCGTTCCCGCGCTCTGGCCTGCCGAGGTAACGCGATAGTCGAACGATTCGCCGAGTTTGAATCCGAGTTCCGACGCGAGCGGGCGATCGTCGATGTAAGGCGTCGGACTCGGCGTCGGTCGCGGAGTTATCTGCGGCAGCGGAGTTTTTACGACATCGGGCGTCGGTGTCGGTGAAGCCGTCGGTTCACTCTTGCTGATGCCGACGAGTAAGAAGCGAAGCTCGCTCTTGCCTATCTTGAATCTGAAAAGTATCGGAATTCGTTCCTCGTCCGTCGAAAAATTGATGCGCACATCGCGAAGCCCGCGAGCCGTCAGGTACTCGCTCGTGACGGTCGAGATGGTCGTCTCGAATTCGCCCGCGTCGGTTTTTATACGCTCAGGTTTGCCCGGTTGAAAATTGAAGACATATTGTTGAGCGTCTTCGAACACGGGGAAACTGCCGCTGCCGCCACTCGAACGCGCCTTGTAGATCAGCGAGACGATATCGTAATTCGCCGTCGCTACGTTGAGATAATTCTGCACCGTTTCTTTTGCGAGAGGGCCGCCGCTGTCGATATTTCTGATAAAGACCGGCAAGCCGGTGTCGGGCGCGATGTAAACCGTGCGAGTCTGATCGACGAGAAAAAAAGCCGCGCTTACGAGGTCGAGAGTTTTTATGCGAGAGCGAAATTCGATCACGTCGCGGCCGCCGAGCTTGCCGGTTGAGACGACTTGCAGCTCTGCGTAACCGGCATCGGAAAATCTGTCTAACGATATTTGATAACTGAGTTTCTCGCCGATGCGCGGCTGCGCAAATATCGACTGCGAAAAAATCACGACGGCGGCGGCCAAAATAATTTTCGAGCAAATTAATTTCATCAATCGGTTTCTACCTCGGCGATTAGCGCTTCGACGGCCGCGATGCGATCTGTCGCTTGAGTGATCGGACGACCGATGACTACGTAATCCGAACCATTCGCGATCGCCTCGCGAATGGTCGTTACACGCTTTTGATCGTCCGTTGTTGCGGTTATAGGGCGAATTCCAGGCGTCACTATTATAAAATTTTTGTCCGCGACAGTTGCTCTAATCGCCAAAACTTCCTGCGGCGAAGCGACAACGCCGCCTAATCCATTCGAATGAGCTAACCTCGCCAGTTTAACGACCTGCTGCTCGACATCGCCATCGCAGCCGGTTTCTTTCAATGTGTCCGAGTTCGAGCTAGTAAGCACCGTTACCCCGATGACTAGGGGTTTTGCGATGCTATTTTCTTCGCAAAACTCGCCAACTTCAGTCGCTGTTCTCGCCATCATTTCACTGCCGCCGACGGCGTGAACATTAAACATCCACACTCCGAGTTTTGCCGCTTCGACGCCGGCTTTTGCAACCGTGGTCGGAATGTCGTGAAATTTCAGGTCGAGAAAAACTTTCACACCAGACGATGCGATCTCTTTCACAAACTCGGGACCGGCTGCGGTGAAAAGCTGCAAGCCGATCTTGAACGCACCGACTTTGCCGTTTAGCTCGGACAATATCTGCCGAGCTTCTGCCGCCGTTTCGACATCGAGAGCCACAATTATCCTCTCGCTTGTGCTGAGCGGCTGGGCTGCGGTTGCGTCTGCTGTTGTCATTATTTAGTCGAGATCGAGTGGGTTTTTAAATGGCGTTCCGGCGTCGGTATCGGCGCGTTTCATTGCTTCTTTGAACTTTTCTTCGAGCAGACGTTCGCGATCTTTCATCGACGACATCTCTTGTGCAAATATCTGATCGCGATGTTCTTTTTGCTTACTCAAATTGCCCTTTAAATCCTCGAATGAGCCGAGCACCTTCTTTTTCTCTTCGTGAGCGAGCAGGGCACCGGTGCCGGCATCGACGGTCAGCGTCGCTTCGCAGCACGGACAAATTATCGAATACTTTTCCATAACCGTTACAGATTATACAACACCGCGTTTGCCGCGAAAAAAAGGCCACGGTTATCGAACCGTGGCCGATGAGAATGTCAGGAGGAAGATCGTCTCACTTAACCTAGGGAATGATCTCGATCTTAACGTTATAGGAGCCCGAGTTATCGTCGAGAAAGCCCTCGTTGATGCCCAGGAACAATGCGCCGTCGCGTGTCGCGGTGAATTCGCGTTCCGCACCGACGTAGATAAATTCGTTATTGTCGTCGCCGATGACTGCGAGCAAGGCGCCGGTCGCGACATTTTTCAAAAGCTTTTGCTTGTCCTCGATGTCAGGCTCGCCCGACGGCGTCGAGGTTTTATTTTTGCCGAGCGAGACTTTGCCGTCGCCGCTGATGCGAATCCGCTGGCCTTTCTTTACAACCCAGCCCGTGTTTGTCCAGCCGTTTGCAGTGTTGTCTGCGAGAACTTTTATGTTCCAACCGACGGGCTTCATCGTCGCCGGCGACTGCGTCGATTGCGAAGTCGAAGGGCCGCGTGTCGTCCCGCTCGTCAACACAACGCGGGCAGGTTGCGGATCGGTTGTCGGCTGCTTGGTAACTGTTGTGCCGGTCGGAGTCGTGAACTGCGGCTTTGCTGCCGGTTCGTCAAAAATAATCGACTCGATCTCGGACGCAAAAAAACTCATCTCACGTCGCCGCGAGCCCTCGCCCATCACGACCGTAAACTTTCCGCCGCCAAAGGCCGTGATCTTTCCCTTTATAATGCTGCCGTCCTTCAACCGAATCGTATCGGCAAAGGCGGCGACAGACAACGAGGCCAATAAGACGACCGCCGCAGCGACGCGTAAAATCTTTAAACTTAACGACATATTTCCTCCAACAAACCACTCGCGGCTCGATTCAAACTGCAAACAAACTGGAAATTATCGACCTGAAACCGGGCCGCAAGAGTGATGATTTTTTCGGGTTTAGAGTTGCTAGATTTGCTAGTCAGGCAAATTCAAGGAAAAGACTACAAAATTCGGCCCAAGATGTAAATAAATATTTCTCGAACTGAATGGAGCCGATGATAGGACTTGAACCTACGACCTGATGATTACAAATCAACTGCTCTACCAACTGAGCTACACCGGCTTGGTGTGTGTGAGGGACGCGGCAAACGAAGATACTAGCAAATACAAAGTTTTGAGTGCAAATTCGGTTGCGAGCTTGGCAAATATACGATTCTCGCGGCGTAAAAACTTGTTGACCCGCGTGGTGGTAAAGGCATAGAATAATGAAAGCCTTCGGGCTGAACGTCACTTTTCAAATGCGGCGACCTCTCGAACCTAACGCCGCAAATTACAGGAAAATAAGGAGAAAATCGTGAATTCAATCAAGTCATACGTCGCGCGGCTGCTGTTTGTCAGCATGGCCGCAATTACATTTTCGATCGCAGCTTTTGCTCAGAGCGAGATGCCGGTGGCCGGCCAGAACAATCTGTATTGCGCGGGTTTTATTCAGCATGGTGCGATGAGCACGGGCAATAAAATCATCGGCGGTCAGGACGAAGCCGACAAATACAATTACTCGCAGAACGATTTTCTTTACATAAATATGGGCCTCGATAAAGGCGTGAAGGTCGGCGACATTTTTGCGGTCGTGCGTCCACGCGGCGCGGTTAAGAGCAAATGGTCGAAGAAAAGCGATATTGGTTTTTACGTGCAAGAGGTCGGTGCACTTGAGGTCATCGATGTAAAGCAGACTGTCGCGGTGACGCGGGTTAAGACCTCGTGCGATTCGTTTTTGTTGGGCGATCTGGTTCAACTTGTTGCACAACGCAACAGTCCGATTTACGAGCGTCAGCCGCCGCTCAATCGATTTGCGGATTCCTCGGGAAAAGCACGCGGACGCATTCTCATGTCGCGCGACGGCGCCGAAATGCTTAGTCGTGACTTTATTGCCTACGTCGATATCGGTGCTGACGAAAATATCCGCGTCGGTGATCGGCTGACGATCTTTCGTCCACTCGAAAAGGGCAACCCGCTCAATAGCCATCCCGGCGACGAAGAAGTTACGTCGCGCGATTACGGTTTTCAGAGCGACGTTTATAAGGGCGGCAAGTTCTCAAATCAATCCGGTCGCAAGTCGGGCGACAAAGCTGACGGCAAAGAAGTGACGACATCGGCTGCAAAAAGCGGTCGTCCCGATCTTCGCAAAGTTGTCGGCGAGGCGATCGTTCTTAACGTAAAAGAAAAGACGGCGACCGTCGTCATCGTTCGCACCGGTCAGGAAATCCACACCGGCGACTGGGTCGAGATTCAATAAGGCAAAAGTAAAAAGGCAAAAGGCAAAGAGGATGTCTGAAAAGTCGTAATTGCCCGTTTGCGGGCATCAGACTTAAGCTCCATGCGTGAGCGTGGAGTCAGTATCGGGTCGAAATAGAGCCCGTTTGCGGGCAGCAGAGTAGAGAGTTCTGCCGCCCGAAAACGGGCTTTTGGTTTTTCGCGTTTTAACTACATGCTCACGCATGTAGCTTAACTCTTTCGTCCGCAGCGGACTTTTCAGATCCTCTTTTTTTATTACCAACTAAATTCGAGCAGATCGTTGCGTGAATTATTGTTCGGTGCCGATATTACATCCGCCGGCAGAATGTCGAAGCTATTCGAGTCCATGCTCGTTTGCAGGAATTCATTCATCATCTTTTCGTCGAGCGGTCTTGAAAAGTGAAAGCCCTGACCGAACCTGCAACCGAGTTCTCTGAGCACGCTGACCTGATCGGGATTCTCGATGCCCTCGGCGACGCATTCGAGTTTTAGCGATTTGCTCATCGTTATGATGGCATTGGTCAGCGCCGATCCGTCGGAACTTCCCGAAAGTCTCGCTGTAAAACTTTTGTCGATCTTAAGAATATCGATCGGAAAGCGCTCGATATAACTGAGCGATGAGTAGCCGGAGCCAAAATCGTCGATCGCGAGCCGCACGCCGATAGCTTTTAGCTGTTGCAGTTTTTCGATCATTGCTTCGGCATTTGTCATCATCATCGTCTCGGTGATTTCGAGTACGAGGCAATGCGGCTGCAAACCGGATTCCATAAGCGCGTTGGCGACCGTCTGCGTGAGTTGGTCGTCTTGAAACTCACGCGGCGAGAGGTTGACCATCAGGCTGAACGGTTTGTCTTTGAAAAATTCTTCGTACCACACGCGGCCCTGGCAGCAGGCTTGCCGCAAAATCCAGCGTCCGATCTCGATAATGATGCCGGTCGATTCTGCGATCGGAATAAAGTCCATTGGCGGCACGATGCCTCGCTTCGGGTGCCGCCAGCGCAAGAGAGTTTCCAGGCCGCGAATTGTCCCTGATTCGAGATCGACGATTGGATGATAGTTAAGGAAAAACTCTTCGTGCTTGACCGCGGCGCGCAGATCGGCTTCGATCTCGATGCGTTTTAGCAGCTCGGCGTGCATCTTCGGTTCGAACATGACGTGCTTTCCCTTGGATTCTTTTTTCGCGATATACATTGCGACGTCGGCGTTTCGCAGCAGGTCTTCGGGCTTTTCATTTCGCGTGATCGGTTCTGCGACGCCGATGCTGACCGACACAAAAACCTCGCGACCGTCGATAGAAACCGGCTTTTTGAGAACTCTCTCGATTCGTTCGGCGACAATTTTGCCGCTATATTCCACGGAGGGACGTTCGATCAGAATCGCGAACTCATCGCCTCCGATGCGAGCGACGGTATCGCTGGAGCGGACGGTCTCTTTAATGCGTTCGGCGACGCACAACAACAATTTGTCTCCGACCGAATGCCCGAGCGAGTCGTTGATCGTCTTAAAATCATCGACATCGATATACAACACCGCTAATTCATCCTGAGTGCGAAAGGCGAGGTGCAGCGCATGTTCGATCCGATCGCGCAGCAGCAAGCGGTTTGCAAGACCGGTCAGCGGATCGTGATGAGCGAGATGCGTGATCTGCTCTTGAAGTTTTTTTCGACGGGTCACGTCTTGAACGACGAACACAAATCCGTCTGGCACGCCTTTTTTGCCGACAATGGCAGAGCCGGACGTTGAGATTGGCGTTGTCGTGCCGTCTTTTGCCACGCAAACGCCATCGACGCCGCTCATCGAACCCTTTTCCGCCAGCTCGGCGAACTCGCTAAGATTCAAAAAACCGCTCTCGCCATTTAGCAAGTGAAACTGCGTGAACAACAACTCCTCGTCGGTGCGGCCCGTCAGTTCGCAGGCGGCTCGATTGACGCGGCTGATCTGCAAATGTTGGTTTACGATGAAAAGAGCGTCGGCCATTGACGAGAGAATGTTGTCCACGAATTTGTCGTTTGATTGCAGCTCGTCGCGCGAAGCCCTCATCCTGCGCGCCATGCTGGCGAATGATCGTGTAAGTTTGGCTTGCTCATCGCCGGAATCGGCGTTTGCCGGAACATCCATTTCGCCCGCCCCGATCTTTTCGATCAAGCCGCCGAGCTTAGCTATCCCAACATCCATTTTTCGTCCGGCCATCAAGCCCAGATACATGAACGACAGAAGGACAAGGCCGCCGATGACCGACAGTTTCACTAACTGGGACGAATCGTTCAGCAAGATCAGCGCGAGACTGAGCGGCACCAAAAAAATAAAGGCGACGGCGAGAAAGTTGATTATGAGTTTGTCTTTTATCTTCATGGGAGAATTCCCGGCAACTAATATCAAAAGTTTTGAAATGGCGAGTGTGGGTCGCCGCCCCTGTCTTGAGCAATAGCCGTGCCTCAGTTCTAGGTAAGTGCCGAGCCTGTAAGTCTATATATTTATTAACTAAGAATGCTCGTAGGAAACTGCCGACGGTCTGAATTTTTCAAAAAAGAACTATGCGAGACTGAAATCAGGTCAATCTGACCGAGCGGAGTTTTTTCGCTGACGAAAGAAAAAGGAAAAGTATCCGTGCATCGACCAAACGGCGGTGATGACCGAGACCCACAGCGCGCCGCGACCGACGAGATAGCCGAAGACCTTCCAGTCGTTTGACGTGAGCGAGAGATTCGCGAGATTTGCGAACGCGGTTTGCACCTCGGGAACTCGCCAGAACGCCGCCGGATAATCGAGGCCAAAATTCGAAACCGGCACGACGCCGTTTGCCGCCGCGACGAGCAGCGAAACGACGGCGACGCACTGCGCCCACATTTTTATTTTGCCTAAGGATTGCGCTTCGAGAACGACGCCTTCGCTGGCGGCGACCGAGCGAAGACCGGTGATGATGAATTCGCGTCCGATGATGACGACAACGGCCCACGACGGCGCGAGATCTTTGCCGACGAGGACGATGAGCGCGGCCGAGATGAGCAGCTTGTCCGCAACCGGATCGAGAAATTTACCCAACGCCGAAACCTGCTTTCGCCGCCGCGCAAGCTGTCCGTCAAAAATGTCGCTGATCGCGGCAATGAGAAAGATAACGATCGCAAGCACGTAGGCGTTGATCCCAAACCAATACTCGGCGACCGGTGTGAGCAGCACGACGACAAGAAGCGGCACAAAAATTATTCGCCCAAGCGTTATGTAATTCGGCAGATTCACGGCTTCCAAGATCGCAATTTGCGCGCTTAGTAAGTTATCACAGTGAGCGGGTGTATGAATAGCGTGGGATGATCCCTCATTAGCGCCAACTTAAGGCGGAAGGTCATACCGCCAGAGAGATTCGTGTCCCGTAGGGACACTCGGTAATAGCCCGGCGATTCATCGCCGGGAACAAGCGTTGAAGCACGAGTGTATTGAGATAGTATCAAAAGTTGTGGAAAGCGGGTGGAACGAAAAATAGCGTATCCTTGTTTTGATTACGGCAAAACAGACAGTCTTTAAAGGACTAAAGGAGGATACGCTACGAATGGAAGGATAT